>Ga0224511_10000184_pt1 | contig 24519 bp, 19 predicted proteins | sample SF_May12_sed_USG_2_FD_169988 | JGI IMG/M metagenome (GOLD analysis project Ga0224511, IMG submission 169988) | Sediment microbial communities from San Francisco Bay, California, United States - SF_May12_sed_USGS_8_1 | ecosystem: Environmental > Aquatic > Marine > Sediment | place: USA...
AAAACTGCCTAAGCTGTCTTCCGGTAGTTTAAGAAAACTGCGCCCTTAACCGGGCGCCCTGGTTTTTCGAGGAGCGTTGCGACAGGGTGGTACCTGCCAGGCTCGAAAGCAGGCTCATGCAATAAACGGCGCTCTCTCAGACATAGGAGACTATAACTGTGAGCGTAACCGCTGAAAAAATGAATCCCGAATACAAAGTTGCTGATATTTCCCTGGCCGAGTGGGGCCACAAGGAAATTGCGATAGCCGAAAGTGAAATGCCCGGCCTTATGGCCATTCGCGAGGAATACAAGGGCAAATATCCTCTTAAGGGCGCCCGCATTTCCGGCAGCCTGCACATGACTATCCAGACAGCCGTACTTATTGAAACATTGGTGGATTTAGGTGCAGAGGTCCGATGGGCTTCCTGTAACATTTTTTCCACCCAGGACCATGCGGCAGCGGCCATCGCCGACCGCGGCATTCCGGTGTTCGCCTGGAAGGGCGAAACGCTGGAAGAGTACTGGTGGTGCACGGAACAGGCCATGACCTGGCCTGACGGCGAAGGCCCTAATATGATTCTGGATGATGGCGGCGATGCCACCATGTTGGTTCACAAAGGGGCCGAGTTCGAAGCAAAGGGAGTGGTTCCCGAGCCAGAGGCCGACGCCTACGAAGAGTGGAAGGTTTTTCTGGGCTTACTGAAAAAGAGTCTGGCCACCTCGAAGGATAAGTGGACGCGAATCGCCGCTGGCATTAAGGGCGTCACGGAAGAGACCACAACCGGCGTGCATCGTTTGTATCAGATGGCCGAAAGGGGCGAACTGCGCTTCCCCGCCATGAACGTCAATGATTCGGTAACCAAGTCCAAATTCGATAATCTTTACGGTTGCCGAGAGTCGCTTATTGATGGCATTAAACGTGCCACCGATGTAATGATCGCCGGCAAGATTTGTGTTGTCCTCGGTTATGGGGACGTAGGCAAGGGTTGCGCTCAGGCGTTTCGTGGAATGGGCGCCACAGTCTGGGTCACGGAAATAGACCCGATTTGTGCATTGCAAGCTGCCATGGAGGGATACCGCGTGGTTGATATGAATCAGGCCTGTGGTCAGGCAGATATTTTTGTTACCACCACCGGCAATGTGAATGTCATTAACCATGATCACATGAAAGCCATGAAGAACGAGGCAATTGTATGCAACATTGGACACTTTGATTCAGAGATTGATATTGCTTCGCTGGAAAAATATCAGTGGGAAGAAATCAAGCCCCAGGTTGATCATGTGATTTTTCCTGATGGCAAGAAACTTATCGTCCTGGCTAAAGGGCGCCTGGTAAATCTAGGGTGTGCCACCGGCCATCCAAGTTTTGTTATGTCGGCTTCTTTTACTAACCAGGTTATGGCGCAAATTGAGCTATTCAAAAATCATGCTAACTACGAAAATCATGTATTTGTGCTACCAAAAATCCTGGACGAAAAAGTTGCACGCTTACACCTGAAAAAAATCGGGGCACATTTAACCCCTCTGTCGACAAAACAGGCGGAGTACATCGGCGTCCCGGTGGAGGGGCCTTACAAACCGAATCACTATCGGTATTAATCCTGACAGGCTGAAAGCGGTAGTATTCGGGAAATCGATCCCGGATACTTACTGCCAACTCCTAGGCAAATTAACAACCCTTTCAGGCCGAGCAAACTGCTTGTTCGCCTGCTACACCGGTGCCCAATATGGATTCTCAAAAGAAATTTAAACCTGGCTTTAGCTGCGAGTTTTTCCCGCCGAAAACAGAGAAGGGCCGGGCCAGTCTCGCCGCTACCATCGAAGAGCTAAGCAAGCTCGGGCCTGGCTATTTTTCCTGTACCTATGGTGCCGGGGGCACAACACAAGAGGGCACATACGAAACAGTTCGGGATATTGTAGCCCGGGGATTTCAGGCCGCCCCCCACATCACCTGCATCGGCTCTACAAGACAAAAAATAACGAATCTGTTGAGCTCTTACCAGCAGCTAGGAATTAACAAAATTGTGGCGCTAAGAGGCGACTTGCCGGAAGGGAGCGATACAGCCGGAGAATTTAAATATGCCCACGAATTGGTGGCCTTCATCAGAAAGCAGACTGGCGATCATTTCCATATTGAAGTCGCTGCGTACCCGGAAAAACATCCGGAAGCCGTGAGCCTACAGCAGGATATTGGTAATTTTAAGATCAAAGTGGATGCCGGAGCGAATGCAGCCATAACCCAGTATTTTTTTAACAGGGATGCCTATTTTAGATTCGTCGACGATTGTGAAGCCAGCAAAATAGAGTTACCGATTGTTCCAGGCATTATGCCTATTACTAACTATAAACAATTGATGTCTTTTTCCCAGGGCTGCGGCGCGGAAATACCTCGCTGGATTTTAACCCGACTGGAGCATTTTGCTGACGACCTGTCATCCATTCGCGCCTTCGGGCTTGAGGTTGTTTCTGAACTCTGTGCGCAACTGTTAGCGGAAGGTGCGCCAGGACTTCATTTTTATACGCTTAACAAATCGGATTCCACTGTGGCGCTGTGGCATAACCTCGGACTCACAACATAACTCTTGGACTGCGGAACCGTTTAGTGCATTAACGTCAAAATTACAACAAAACCAATAACGGCTGAAACCAAAAACAAAAACCGGTTAATGCCTAATTTTTCTACCATACAATTTGTCCTTTTTAGTAATTTAGTAATAATGTGGTTCTGCTTGAAGCGGCATTGACAGCTGGCATCACAATGAAGATGCAAGGAATATGCCATGCCCCAGGCTACGGACAACAAGCATAACGGTGGTGCGCTTACAAATAGCACACAGTCTTTACCAGGTATAACTACCTGTTAAATAATGCAAAAAACTTTTCAGCATTTCGCCGGTCGCCTCCTGTGTTTTAACTATGCGAGGCGGGCTCAGTTGGTTTTGGTAATCACATCCCTGCCGTTATACTTACCTGAACTGTCAATATTTGACACTGCCTAAACAAAACATCATTTATCGTGGTTAGCTAAACAAGTGTTGTCTCAACGAGAGACTAAAATACGGCGATCATCTTAGAATGCTTGGATTATTCCCAGAGATAAAAACCAATAACGAATTTCAATTACAGGCGGATAACACCCATAGCCTGTATGTCGAAGAATCAGGAAATGAGAACGGCATCCCCGTGTTATTCCTTCACGGGGGACCGGGCGCCGGCTGTGAACCTGTTCATAGACGTTTTTTCGATCCGGAAAAATACAGGATTATTCTCTTTGACCAGCGAGGCTCCGGGAGATCAACTCCTCACGCCAGCTTAGTTAATAACACCACGGCTGATCTCATCTTCGATATAGAAAAAATCAGGGAGCATTTGAATATTGAAAAGTGGTTGCTCTTTGGAGGCTCCTGGGGTTCCACTCTCGCCCTCGCTTATGCACAGGATTATCCGGAAAGAGTATTTGGCCTAATACTGAGAGGAATTTTTCTTTGTCGGTCACAGGAAATACATTGGTTTTATCAGGATGGAGCCTCAAAAGTCTTTCCCGACCACTGGCAGGAATTTATTGGCCCTATACCCCCGGAGGAAAGAGCTGATCTGGTAAGAGCTCATTACTCCCGACTTACTGGCGAAGACGACATTGCCCGACTGAGTAGCGCCAAAGCCTGGTCGATATGGGAGGGGCGAACATCGACCCTACTTCCCAAACAAAGCGTTGTTAATTTTTTTGGAGCCACCCATACCGCGCTCAGCCTTGCTAGAATCGAGTCACATTTTTTTGTGCACAACAGCTTTCTGGAGCCCAACCAACTGCTCAATAACATTAATCGTCTGAGTGAAATCCCTGGCATTATTGTACACGGCCGTTACGACATGGTTTGTCCACTTACCAGCGCATGGGAGCTTAACCAGGCCTGGCGCAATTCTGTATTACAGATAATTCCTGATGCCGGTCATTCAGCATTTGAAGCAGGTATTGTTAACGCCCTCGTGTTGGCAACCAATCAGATGGCCGGTCAAATCGGGAAAGGAGATTAACGTGGCGATTTACGCCATTGGCGATGTACAGGGCTGTTACACATCGCTCCAGAAGTTGTTAGCCACAGTCAATTTTGATTCGTCACTGGACAGGCTCTGGTTTACGGGAGACCTGGTGAATCGTGGCCCGGATTCACTAGAGGTGTTGCGCTTTGTTAAATCTCTGGCTACCAGCGCTGTTACAGTACTGGGAAACCACGATCTTCATCTCCTGGCCATGACCTACGGTGTAAGAGCTCCCGGGCGACGTGATACGTTAAATCCGGTTTTAACTGCGCCGGATAGGGACGAGCTCATTCAGTGGTTGAGGCACAGGCCCCTTATATACAGCGATAACAAATTAAAAATGACGTTGGTTCATGCGGGCCTGTTGCCTCAATGGGATATCACTGAGGCGAGCTCATTGGCCTCGGAAGTAGAGCAAGCGCTGAGAAGCGATGCGCTCCCAGCTTTTCTGGAAAACATGTATGGGGATCAACCTACTTCCTGGGAGACGAGTCTGTCTGGGTGGGACAGGATTAGGGTTATCACCAACGCCCTGACGAGGCTGCGGTTTTGTGATTCAAGGGGCAATATGGATTTGGAAAGCAAGGGACCTCCCGGCACACAACGTCCAGGATATGTTCCATGGTTCGAGGCGGAAAACCGTAGATCATTGGCCCATATATTAATATTCGGTCACTGGTCCACGCTTCCCGTCGGGCAGTACCACAGAGCTATCGCGCTGGATGGGGGTTGTCTATGGGGGGGCAAATTAACCGCTGTTCGCCTTGACTGTGATTCACCGGAGTTTACGCAGATCCCGTGCCCAATAAGCCAAACCCCCTGATTTTTTGCGTGTTACTCAGGTTATACAGATTTCCTGGCCTGCAAATGCTATATATATTCAAACAATAGGTAAGCATCCGTTCGCAATTCCGAGGAGTTCTTCTATTGAAACACCAGATAAGCATAGCAGTTAACACAGAATATCTTCCAAATGAATCATCGACCACTGCCAATCGTTTTGTGTTCGCCTACACGGTTACCATAACCAACGACGGCGAAATACCGGCACGTCTAATATCCCGACACTGGATAATTACGGATGCCAATAATCGTGTACAGGAAGTTAAAGGAGAAGGAGTTGTCGGAGAACAGCCCTATCTTGAGCCAGGAAAGAGTTTTCAGTACACCAGCGGAACGGTTTTCGAAACACCTGTTGGCACAATGGAAGGCAGCTATCATATGGTGGCTGATGATGGTAGTGAGTTCGACGCAAGAATCCCCGTCTTTAGTTTTAGCTTGCCCGGGACACTTCACTAGGCGGCAACAGCCCAAGTTAATATCCATATAAATTTCCATTTACGTTCTTTTTGCCTTCGCAGATGTTAAAGAAATCGGAATATGATTTGTGTGTCGTGGGCGGTGGGGCTGCTGGTTTGGTAGTCGCTGCCGGGGCTGCTGGTTTGGGGGCCCGGGTGCTATTGGTGGAAAAGAACAAGTTGGGGGGCGACTGTCTTCACACCGGATGCGTCCCCAGTAAGGCACTGTTACACGCGGCCTGTGTCGCGCATAACATCAATACCGCGAGTCATATCGGATTCGACGCCCAGCTGAGGTCCGCAGGACTTGGCAATGCGCTTGCCTATGTTCAATCGGTCGTTGCCGCCATAGCGCCCCAAGACAGCCCGGAAAGGTTTCGCAAACTGGGTGTTGAGGTTTTATTTGGATCAGGCGCCTTCGTTAAAAACAATGTCTTTCGCATAAATGACCGTAATATCCGTGCACGAAAGTACGTTATCGCGACAGGCAGCCGACCTTACATTCCGGAAATAAGCGGTCTTGAGAGAGTACCTTTTTTTACTAACGAGACACTGTTCACGACCAGAGAGAATATAAAAAGTATCATTATTGTTGGTTCGGGTGCCATCGGTATAGAGCTCGCCCAGGCACTTTCTCGCCTGGGTGTTAAGGTAATTTTGCTTAGCCATTCGGCAAATATCCTTTGTCGCGAAGATGCAGATCTATCTTCGGTTTTGGCAGACCAGCTGATGCGAGAGGGAATAACTATCGAAGGTGGACGGTCGGTAAAAAATGTTGTCAAGCTGTCTGATGACATCGTCGTAGAGCACACCGACCAATCCGGAAAAACACACAAATCGATCGGCAGTCACTTGTTGTTAGCAACAGGCAGAATGCCCAACATTGAGGATCTGGCACTGGAAAACGCCGGCGTAGAGACCTATCTGCGAGGTATAGCGGTTAATCGCAAATTACAAACGACCAATAAATATATTTATGCCTGCGGTGATGTTGTTGGCAACCATATGTTCAGCCACATGGCCGAACACCATGCTCACGTTGTCTTGCGGAACGCCCTGTTTCATATACCCGCCAAAGTGGAAAACAACATTATTCCTTGGTGTACTTTCACAGACCCGGAACTTGCCCGGGTTGGCGTATCCGAAACTGAAGCGAAAGAGCGAAACCTGGAACACCGTGTATATCAATTTTCATTCAAAGATATTGATCGTGCGGTAATTGAAAATAAGGGCACGGGTTTAATCAAGGTCATTGTTGATAAAAAAGGACGAATCATTGGGGCCGGGATCGTTGGTCCGAACGCTGGTGAGCTCATTCATGAATATATATTGGCCATGAAACAAAAGATGAAGCTCGATAAGCTTTCTTCCATGATCCACGTTTATCCGACACTTTCCCAAATAAACCGGCGTGTCGCAGACGACTATATAAAATCCAAACTCACTCCCCGAATAAAACGGCTATTAACCAAATTATTCGGCTTACGAGGTAACTGACAACTAAATATCCAGGTTACTTACCTCGAGGGCATTTTTTTCAATAAAGTCTCTGCGGGGCTCGACCTGATCACCCATTAGAGTAGTAAATACATCATCGGCGGCAACGACATCCTCGATGTTTACCTGTAAAAGCCGGCGAGTAGTTGGATCCATAGTTGTCTCCCACAATTGGTCTGGATTCATTTCGCCCAAGCCTTTATAGCGCTGGATATTTTGTCCCTTCCTTGCTTCCTCCATAATCCACTCCAGCGCATCGCCAAAATGACTTATGGGTTGATTCTTATCGCCTCGTTTTACCACAGCATGTGCGTTAGTGAACAAATGTTCCAGTCTTTCGCCAAGCTGGCGCATAGCCTGATATTCACTCGAGCGCGCGAAATTAACGTCAAGCCTGGTTTCGTGGGCTAAGCCATGCAAATAGTGAATGACAATTATTTCAAATGAATCTGTTATAGGGTCTTGTGCAAGTCTTAATTCATATCTATCACCAATTTTTGTATTGTCGCCTAACCGAGCGGTCAGTGCGTTAACAAACTCCTGACTCTGCGATTCGTTGGCCAACAACTCGGGTGTTAAGGATGGTAAAAACAACAGGTGCTGCAAAATCTTCTGGTTAAAACGCCTGGCCAAACGAGCGATAGTTTGCTTTACCGAGAGGTAAGAGCGGCTCAAGTCAGCCAGTGCTGCTCCACTTAACGTGTCGGCACCCCCCTGTTTCAGTTCTAGGGATGCTCCTTCCAAGGCGTTTTCCAACAAATACTCCTGGAGGTCAGTGTCGTCTTTGAGATATTGCTCCTTCTTGCCGCGCTTTATTTTATAGAGCGGTGGTTGGGCAATGTAGACATAACCCCGCTCTATTAACTCTGGCATCTGGCGATAGAAAAAAGTCAGCAGCAGGGTGCGGATGTGGGAGCCATCCACATCGGCGTCTGTCATAATAATAATGCGATGATACCGCAACTTACTGATATTAAAATCATTTTTACCTATACCTGTTCCCAGGGCGGTAATTAATGTCGCGACTTCTGTTGATGAAAGCATCTTGTCAAATCGTGCGCGCTCAACATTCAGAATTTTTCCCTTCAACGGCAAAATCGCTTGAAATTTGCGGTCACGGGCCTGCTTCGCCGAACCGCCAGCGGAGTCGCCCTCTACCAGATAGAGCTCGCATTGAGCGGGATCACGCTCCTGACAGTCCGCCAGCTTGCCCGGAAGCCCAGCGACATCCAGCGCTCCCTTGCGGCGCGTCATTTCGCGGGCTTTTCTGGCGGCTTCTCTGGCCCTGGCGGCTTCGATAATCTTATTAATGACCGCTTTAGCATCTGCCGGATTTTCCTCTAGATACTCCGACAACTTTTCGCTGACAATGGATTCCACTGCGCCTTTTACTTCAGACGAAACCAGCTTATCTTTTGTTTGCGAGGAAAATTTGGGATCCGGCACCTTCACCGACAACACGGCCGTCAGGCCTTCTCGTGCATCATCGCCTGTTGTCGCTATTTTGGCTTTTTTGGCTAAACCAGACGTTTCAATGTACTGGTTTAGGGTACGAGTCATCGCTGCCCGCAATCCCGCCAAATGGGTTCCACCGTCCCGCTGAGGAATATTGTTTGTATAGCAAAAGATATTTTCCTGGTAAGAGTCATTCCACTGCATGCACAATTCAACTGTAACATTATCTTTTTGGGCGCTGATATTAATCAGGTTCGGGTGTAGTGGCGTTTTGTTACGGTTCAAATGGCCCACAAAAGCAGCGATTCCGCCCTTGTACTCAAAAACATCTTCTTTGGCACTGCGGGCATCCACCAGCACGATTCGCACGCCGGAGTTAAGAAACGAAAGCTCTCTTAGGCGTTTGGCCAAGACATCATAATGAATCGTGGTGTCGGTAAAGATTTTCGTGCTGGGTTTAAAGTGAATTTCTGTGCCAGTAGTGGTAGTTTCTCCGGTCTCCTCCAGCGGCCCCTGGGGCTCCCCTAGCTTGTATTGCTGCTGAAAAATCTTGCCATCCCTGCGTATGGTCAGATTTAGGTTTTCTGACAGCGCATTAACCACTGATACCCCGACGCCATGTAAACCGCCGGAAACTTTATAGGAATTCTGGTCAAATTTACCCCCAGCGTGCAACACTGTCATAATGACTTCCGCAGCTGATCGCCCTTCTTCAGCAATAATACCCGTGGGAATGCCCCGACCGTTGTCCATAACAGTAATGGAGTCATCGCTGTGGATCGTTGTCCGGATTTCACTACAAAATCCTGCTAACGCTTCGTCTATAGAGTTGTCCACCACCTCAAAAACCATGTGATGTAGACCGGTTCCGTCATCGGTGTCCCCGATGTACATTCCTGGGCGCTTTCGTACCGCTTCCAGGCCTTTTAGAACCTGGATACTATCGGAATCGTATTTGGGTTGATTGGCCATTAAAATGTCTTTATTGATAGTAAATTAAGAGCGGTATTGTATCAGTTTCTGTATGTAGTGATGGAGATATTTTTCGGTACGCCTAGGCATAGGCTTTGATTTTCTCTTGTAAAAAAGTCCCTTGTTCCACGTGGAACACACGGGCTTCGGGCCAATGTTTCAAGGGAACCTGGGACACATCTGTCGCCGTGGCAAACACCTGCAGCTGTAAGCTAGCCAATTTTTTCATCAGCTTGGCCCCGTGAAATTGATCTAATTCAGCCGAGATATCGTCTAAAAGCAATAATGGCCTATGGCCTGATGTATTTGCGAGCAACTCCATTTGGGCCAGACAAAGGGCGATCACCCCCAGTTTCTGTTGACCATTTGACGCGAAATCGGCCATTCTTTCGTTATTAATCCTGAATACAATATCGGCGCGGTGAGGGCCAGAATGGGTTATACCACGCTGATAATCTCGTTCTCGGTCTTTTTGGAGTGCCTGCTCAAAGGACACCCCGTCACCCCAACCCTTAAGAAGCTCGAGAGTTAACGTTGTTGCACCGGAGTCAGAATAAATCCAGCCGTAATCACAAAGAACTGAGTTAAGATGGTCTAAATAAAACAAGCGAAAATTATTCAAAGACTTGGCGGTGGGTATTAATGACTTATCTAGCGCTTCTAGCAGCCGCTGTGATGCCCTCTCTTTTAGAGCGGCATTACGCTGTTTTATCAGTCGCCGGTAACGCAACCAAATTTCATAGAAATCTGGTTCCACGTGAAACAGCCCCCAATCCAGTGTCGCCCTTCTTTGCTTCGCGCTATGTAAGAAACCGAAGTGGCTGTCGGCGGTTATACACTGAAGCGGGAAAACCTTTGCGAGGGTTGCCACTTTTTTCTCTGTAACACCATTGATCTTTATCTCAAAGCCCTTCTGGATTCTTTTAATACCTACGGTTGTTGCCAATCCGCCTGTATTTATATAACGACCAGTGACGGAAAAATCCTGGCTGTTCCGACGCATAATATCCTTGGTTTGGGTGGTTCTGAAGGACTTACCAACCCCCAGAATATGAATCGCTTCCAAAAGGCTCGTTTTGCCGCTTCCGTTGTCACCCGCTAAAACATTGATACTTGGTCCCGGTTCCATGCGAGTAAAATCTATGTTTCTGACGCGACGAACTTCTAAAAGGCCGAGGGGCATTTAACTCCTTTTTCACCATGACTTTATTATTTGGCGAACCATCACCTACAGCCTCATTGGCATAACAACGTATTTTGTCGCGGTATCACCAGGGGCGTTTAGTACTGCGCTGCTGTTTGTATCATTTAAGCCAAAAATTACGTCCTTGCTGTCCAGGGCGCTTACAGCTTCTATGACATAGTTTGAATTAAACCCTATTTCGAGTTCATCGCCGCTATAATCAATAGCAACTTCTTCTTGGGCCTCTTCCTGCTCGGGGTTATGCGCACTTATAACCATGGCATTTTTTTGAATATTGAACCTCAGTCCCCTGAATTTTTCATTAGACAATATCGCAGCACGATTCAGGGCGTCTTTAAATGCTTCTTTCTCCACTTTCACCAGTTTTGTCTGAGCGCTAGGTATAACTTTGTGATAATCCGGAAAGCGCCCATCAATTAATTTTGACGTCACCGTTAACTCTTTGAGCTTTGCTCGTATATGATTGGCGTTTATGTCTATATCTACTTTTTCCTTTTTGTCTTCCATAAATCTCGCCAGCTCCAAAACACCTTTTCTTGGTAATATAATCTGCCTTGTCTCACCACAATCTTGATTTAATCCAACCTCACTTATTCCCAATCTATGACCATCGGTGCCAACAGCACGTAACACCTTTCCTGAAAACTCTAATAACAAGCCGTTCAAGTAATACCTAACATCCTGTTGGGCCATACAAAACTGGGTTTTATCCAGAAGTTTTTTAAACGCATCTTGTTGAATTTCCAGAGATAAATCCCATTTCCCCACTTCAAGATTTGGAAATTCTCCTGTTGGCAGGGTCATTAGTGTGAATCGGCTTCGCCCCGAGGTAACAATGGCCTTGTCGCTTTCCACCGTTATTTTGATAACGGCATCTGTCGGCAATGCTCTGCATATATCTAACAGCTTTCTGGCGGGTATCGTAATTTCCCCCCCCCCGTCTGTTTCACCTTGCAACTGGCTTACTACCTCAATCTCAAGGTCGGTACCGGTTAGGCTGATTTGGTTTCCTTGGCAGCGGATTAATAAATTGGACAGAATTGGTAATGTCTGTCTACGCTCAACAATACCGGCGACCTGGTTGAGAGGTTTGATTAATTCTTCTCTATTGATGCTTATGTGCATCGCTTCGTTATCCTTGTTTTATATTTAAAGTATTTTATAAATCTTAGTAATAGTTATTATTAGTACTGTCACATTCTGTTGATAACCCTAAAATCGCATTATGAATGAATATGTTAGTTCTTTCAAAACCCTGTTTATAAGTTAGCCAAACCCTTTGTATTTTATCGGGACAAAACTGAATAGCTTTTCTGTTTTTCCAAAAAGGGTCGACTTGTTCAATTTTCAACATTTTTCTCCCGCCGTTATCAACAGGATTATCCCAGGTTTCAGGCCCCCAAGATACGCATCAAATTATCGTAGTCTTCTTTGACTCTTATATCTTTCTGTACTAACTCGGCCACCTTGCGGCAAGCATGAAGTACGGTAGTATGATCCCTTCCTCCAAAACTATCTCCAATTTCGGGGAGACTATGTTGCGTCAGTTCTTTTGCGATAGCCATGGCTATTTGTCGCGGTCGGGCTATTTGTCGGGATCGTGTTTTGGCATGTAAATCAGAAATCCTTATTTTAAAATATTCCGCCACTGTTTTTTGGATATTGTTAATCGTGACCAGTCTTTCCTGAAAAGCCAATAAGTCCTTTAGGCTGTCGCTGGCTAAACCTAAATTTATTTCCTTGCCAGTGAACGAGGCATTGGCCGTAACCCTTCGCAAGGCACCTTCAAGCTCCCTCACGTTAGAACGAACCCGTTTCGCAATAAAAAACGCCACGTCGTCTGGCAATTCAATGCCGTCAGAAATGGCTTTTTTCTTTAAAATAGCCACCCTGGTTTCCAGCTCGGGTGGCTCTATAGAGACAGTGAGACCTGACCCAAACCGCGAGACCAGTCTTTCTTCCACCCCCACGAGCTCTTTTGGATAACGGTCGGCGGTAATAATAACCTGTCTTTGTCCTTCTAATAATGCATTAAACGTGTGGAAAAATTCTTCTTGTGAGCGTTCCTTTCCGACAAAAAATTGAATGTCGTCGATAAGTAAAGCGTCCAAGGTCCGATAAAACTTTTTAAATTCGTTTATGGCGTTATGCTGCAACGCCTTAACCATGTCTGCTACAAACCTCTCCGAGTGGATATAAGCAACCTTGGCATCCGGTTCATGGTTTATCATCAGGTTGCCTGCTGCCTGCATTAAATGGGTTTTTCCTAAACCAACACCCCCGTAAATAAATAGTGGGTTATACGCCCCACCCGGATTTTCCCCTACCTGGCGGGCAGCGGCCCTGGCCAGCTGGTTGGACTTACCCTCCACGTGGGTTTCGAAAACAAATTCTGAATTTAGTCTCCCGGCTATGGGTCCCGCGCCTCTGTCAATTTTTACGGGCTGACTGCTTGTTATGACGCCTGTTTTGCTCGGTACCCCTTTTTTGGGGTTAGCCTGACTACCTACCTCTATTTGCACGGTTAAGTCTTTCTCTTCGCTAAACTGCCCTATTAGCTCGATAATCCTGTCCATAAACTTGTCCCGCACCCAATCCATGACAAACCGATTAGGCGCCAGCAGACGAACCCGTTTTTTTTCTTTAATAACCTGAAGCGGTCTGATCCATGTGCTGAACTGCTGGGCCGAGAGTTCATCTTCGAGCCGCTCAGCACATTTTTTCCAAAGACTCGTTTGAGCCACTTTACGATACCTCAGTCAATTCCGGGAAGACCGGTGAGTCTAGCGCCGCTTGCCAAAGTTATCCACAGGCAATTCTGAACCAACATTTTTGACAGATATTTCAGCTTTTTGTTGACAAACCGGTGGCGAAACCAGTACCTTTCCCGGCCCGTCGTAAGGCGGCGAATTTATGATTTAAAAGGTATCCAGGACAATGAAACGCACATTCCAACCCAGTGTTTTAAAACGCAAGCGCACCCACGGTTTTCGCGCCCGAATGAAAACTGCTGCAGGCCGCGCGATATTGCGTGCCCGCCGCGCCAAGGGCCGAGCGCAACTCAGCGCCTGATTTTGCTTGGTGACAACCCGTGAGGGATTTCCCAAGTCTTGTCGATTAACCGAAACCGGCGTATATAAGGCCGCATTTGAGGCTGGGCACCTATCGCGAGATCGGTTTTTTGCCATTTATCTGGTGCACAACTCTGATTCCAACAGCCGCTTGGGGCTAGCCGTTTCCAGGCGGGTATCGCCGAAATCAGCGATTCGAAACGCGATAAAACGACAAATACGGGAATGGTTTCGGAAAAACCGTCAGTTTCTAGAGGGGTGGGATGTGGTGGTTGTGGCACAAAATGGGGTTGCCGGCGTATCACCGCTTAAAATGCGACAATCTCTTGAGCAACACTGGCAAAAGCTCGTTAAAACATGCGAACGTTAATTCTGGGAATAATCCGCTTTTACCGCATAGCGGTCAGCCCGTTTATCGGACGGCACTGTCGTTTTGAGCCCAGTTGTTCCGCTTATGCGGCGACGGCGATCGAGAGGCACGGGGTATTAAAGGGCAGTAGGCTAACCGTGCGGCGTTTGAGCAGATGCCATCCATGGCATGCGGGAGGATTTGACCCGGTGCCCGACGTTTGTTTACCTGATGCCCACCACTTAAATAAAAATAATTGATTTATGGAAAATCAAAGACTGATTTTATTTATTGCTTTGGCCGCGGTCATTATTATGATTTGGCAGGAGTGGCAGCTGGAGTATGGTCCCAAACAGGGGCCGGCTGCGGTAACAGAAACCACCGCTAAACAAAATTCCCAAACCGTCCCGGCGACGCCAGATGTTGTTTTGCCACAGCAAGGTGCCGGCGTGCCAGTCGCAGCGAAACAAGCCGAACTGCCTAGTGACTCCAGAATTACGGTTACGACAGACCTGATTGAAGTCGCCATTGATAGTTACGGCGGCGATATACGATCGCTAAAATTACTTAAACACCCTGTGGCTGCTAACGAACCTGATTCACCATTCCCTTTATTAAGGGAGAGTGGTGACGAATTGTTTATTGCTCAATCGGGTCTGATAGGAAAAGACGGCAGGTATCCATCCCACGATACCCGTTACTCAGTCACCAAAACCCTTTACCAGCTTCCATCTGACCAAAATCAGGTGGAAGTAGCTCTTAATTGGAAATCGCCAGAGGGGGTTCGGTTTTCAAAAATCTTCACTTTTCATCGTGACAGCTATGTTATAGATATTCGCTATGAAATAAACAATGCATCGCGATCTGTCCGCAAAGTTCATCAATATGGCCAGTTCCGACGAAACCATGCTGATAAAAGCATGGGGCTTACCGCTCTACCCACCTACGCCGGCGGGGCTATTTATACACCTGAAGAGCATTACGAAAAAATTACTTTTTCCGACATGACAGACCAACCACTCAAAAGGAATGTTAAAGGTGGTTGGGTAGCATTACTGCAACATTATTTCGTTGGTTCCTGGATGCCGGGGCCGGAAGATTTCAGCCAATTTTATGGTCGTAGAATAGACGGCGACCAATATGTAACGGGCTTCACCAGTATACTTCCGGTAGAGATCCGACCAGGGGAGCAGGGGCAATTAAGAACACGACTTTATGTTGGACCAAAAGAGCATAAGCGTCTTATCAAACTTTCAGAAGGAATGGATTTAACAGTAGATTTTGGCCTTCTCACTTTTATTTCCGCACCGCTTTATTGGTTGTTAACCACGATCCATGATTGGGTCGGTAATTGGGGGTTGGCGATTATTTTTCTGACCCTGATTATTAAATTAGTATTTTTTCCTTTATCCGCTGCCAGCTACAAATCCATGGCACATATGCGCCGCGTACAACCTAAGCTCCAGGCAATTAAGGAGCGTTATGGCGATGACAAACAGCGCTTTAATCAGGCGATGATGGAGATTTACAAAACCGAGAAAATCAATCCACTGGGGGGTTGTTTACCCATATTGATTCAAATACCGGTTTTTATAGCTCTCTATTGGGTGTTACTGGAGACAGTTGAAATGCGCCATGCGCCATTTGTTTTATGGATAAGAGACTTGTCTTCGCCCGATCCCTATTTCATTTTGCCTCTCATAATGGGCGTATCCATGTATGCTCAGCATTGGTTGAATCCAGCACCACTTGATCCAATTCAGAAAAAAATCATGCAGTTTATGCCGGCCATGTTTACAGTATTTTTTCTGTTTTTCCCCGCAGGCCTGGTGTTGTACTGGGTTGTGAATAATATCCTGTCCATTGCCCAACAGTGGCAGATTACGCGTATGATAGAAGCGCAGGGCAGGTAATCAAGACTGGTCGTGTCCTCTAGCGATACTATTGTTGCGATCGCAACTCCCCCGGGGATTGGAGGTATCGGGGTGGTACGCGTGTCAGGGCCGCTGGTACCGCAGCTGGCGTGCGCGGTGCTGGGAAAACTTCCGAAACCACGTAACGCAATCTTTTCCGGATTTCGTGACCAACACCAGCAAACGATTGATGAAGGGATAGCACTGTATTTCCCTGAGCCCAACTCTTTTACCGGTGAACATGTCCTGGAGTTACAGGGCCATGGGGGGCCGGTGGTGTTGGATCGCCTGGTTCACACGTTAATTGCTTCTGGCGCTCGGCCGGCTCGGCCGGGGGAATTTTCTGAGCAGGCATTTCACAATGGAAAAATGGATCTTGCCCAGGCGGAGGCGGTGGCAGATCTTATCGAAAGTGGCTCAGAGGCTGCGGCGCGATCAGCCTTGCGTTCGCTCCAGGGGGAGTTTTCAACACGGATCCATGACATCGTGGAAAATTTGATAGGACTTCGAACTTATATTGAGGCGGCCATTGATTTCCCTGAGGAAGAAATTGATTTTCTACAGGACAAAAAAGCGATGTCCCGACTCATATCAATCGAGGAATCGGTAAGGGAACTCTTTAGCTCCACCAGGCAGGGCTGTCTTTTGCATGACGGCATGACCATCGTGTTGGCCGGCAAACCTAATGTTGGGAAATCAAGTTTGCTGAATGCATTGTCTCAACAGGACACGGCGATTGTCAGTGATATTCCGGGAACGACCCGGGATATTGTCAGAGAACAAATACAAATCGATGGTTTGCCAATTCACATTCTGGATACTGCAGGACTAAGAGAGCAGGGTGACACCATTGAAAGTGAAGGCATGCGCCGGGCATTGGCTGCCATGCAGAAGGCTGATCGGATACTATTGGTTTGCGATGATGCGGCGCCGGTAGAGCCCATTGATCAGATTACATTGTCCATGAATCTGCCAGCATCATTAGCAATCACGGTAGTCAGAAATAAAATCGATTTAACCGGACGTGATCCGGGCCTAACAAGAAAGGGTAATTTTTATGAGGTTGCATTGTCCGCCAAGACAGGATCTGGCATGGACGAACTGCGACAGCATTTGAAGCAGATGATGGGGTTTCAGCCAGTGGGAGAAGGGACCTTTATGGCTAGACGGCGACATCTCGCCGCTATCGAACGGGCACAGGCCCATATTGCCCTGGCAAGGGCACAGCTTGAGTCAACCAGCGCCGCTGAATTAATGGCAGAGGAATTGCGTCTGGCACAAAATGACCTTAATGAGATTACCGGAGAATTCAACGCGGACCAGTTGCTAGGCGAAATCTTTTCTCATTTTTGTATCGGAAAATAGCTGTTCAAGATCAAGCCCCGACAATGGGATTTGGTTTAAAGCGTCGAGTCATTCGCTTGAATCGTTTTACAAATTGTCCGTTGCAGGAACTAGCGTAGCGTAACTCAATATAAAGATCAGCTACTTGGGCCGCCATCTGAGCCAGATCCGGGCGGGACTTACGCACCCGATTCATATAATTAAGCGGCCCTTCATTATGTCGTCGCCGCAAACCAACTCTCTCAAGTTTTTTGCAATACTGAAGATATAGCTTTTGTGTATTATCGACCCGCTGTTTGTTTCTGCTCATGACGGCAGTCAGCAGAGCAAAAAACAGTAGGGTACTGCCGGCAACTGCAACTAGCTGGTTCATCACGGAAGACGTTAAAAACCCAAGCTCGTCCAGTAACTGTCGTTGCCGTTCCGCAGTGAAATCCAGTACCCAGCTGTACCAAAGCACGTTCCCGGCGTCCCAGTATCGTTGTATGTTGTCCAAAATGAAAATCGGCCACTTTGGCCGTAGTGCCTGATTCCTTTGTGAGGGGGTCAGCATGGAATAATCTAGCCCCTGAAGCTGAAACTGTTGAACAGCGTCCAGTCCATACTCAATGCGCTCAGGTGCAACCGCGGAAGTTGGATCTATCCGGGTCCAACCGCTTTGTGGCAACCATATTTCCGACCAGGCATGGGCATCCTGTTGGCGGACAATAAGATAATTTCCAGCCTCGTTAAATTCGCCCCCCTGATAGCCGACAATAATCCTGGCGGGAATGCCGGCAACACGCATAAGGGTGGTAAAGGCACTGGCAAAATGTTCACAAAAGCCTCGACGGGTGTCAAAAAGGAACTCATCTACAGGATCACCCCCTAACAAGGGAGGTTCCAGGGTGTAATAGAATTTTTGCTGGCGAAAATATCGCAGCGCGGAGTCAGCGATTTCTTGAGGGTTGTCTTGTGCATCACGTCGCCACGTATCTACCAGTTTAGTTATACGGGTACTAATATAGCGAGGAAGCTGTAGAGAATTCTGTCGCGTTATAGCGGTGAGCGCTGGAGTGCGATAGTACGGAAACGAGCTGATTTTAAAAGAAACACGCTCCTGTATCAGTGCGGTTGTTTCCAGTGAATATCCTGGTTGATGGCGCACCCCCCCAGGAGCATCCCCAGGCAGGTCCAGCGCGAATACCCAGCGCTGCCAGGTAGGCTCCAGCATCAATTCATAACGCACCGGTGGGCCTGTGGGTGTAAACGTATCTATTACACCAACATTCTGTTGGTTGCGCTGCCACTGGCGCCCATCAGTATGGTTTAGCACAAGCCCTCGCCAGTAAAGCTGCTGTGCGGGAGGAACGGACCCATCAAATTTTACCCGAAAGGCAATCTGATCCGACTTTACCATGCGACTGATGGTGCCCAATCTGACCGTGTCAGAAAATCCACTAGTACCCGTTGACGAGCCGGGCAACATCCAGAAACCCCCCTGCAGTCTTGGAAACAAAAGATACAAAACAATCATCAAAGGAATCGCTTTAAGAAAAATTCCCACGCTTAAACGTATTCGCGTTATCGCTCCCATACCCGAGGGTAGCGCCATCCGGCTTAACGTGGCGATGCAGGCAATGACTGCAATAGTAAGATGGAGCGCGAGACCCAGAGATTGGGAAAAAAGCAAATTGCCGAGGATTAGTAAAAAAAGTAAGAGAGTTAGGAGAATATGGTCTCTCAGCGTTTTCAGTTCCAGAAACTTTAGACCAAACATTAACAGTAGCAGCGATAGCCCGGCATCCCTGCCTAATACTGTTTGGTGTTGTCGCAGCACTAACACCAAAAACAAAGCGAGCAAGGTTAACAGCAGTGTACGTCCAGGTCGTTGCCAGCCCTGGCGCTCTATTAGGTAGCTCCAGCCAAGCAGCCCGAGAAAAGTCGGAAAAATCCATGGCGGCAGATAAAATGCATAAGGGGCGCTGGCCAGCAGGGTAGCAATAGTTAGCCAGTTAAAGGATCGTTTATCGGGTAAGGGATAGCGATTCATGAGTGCCCTGGATATAACGCCAGAACTTTCAGACAGACATGTTGATGTTCGGGCCCCCTGGCAGGCTTTATTATGGTGTGGCCAGGCAATTTAAGACCGTAATGCTTGTATTGAGATTCCGCGTCCAGTACCCAGCGACACAAGATACTTAGTCTGGATTCAATATCCAGTTGCGGTAGCGCCTGCCAGTCCAGCCAAACGGTTTCATTGTTTGCTCCATTAAACTCCTTTGTATACATGCCCTGACCCCGGGCCGCCGTCTTCCAGCTGACATGTCGCGGAGAGTCACCTTTTTGAAAAGATCTGAGCCCATAAAAATCATCCTGCCCTTTATGATTTCCACCGGTATCACCGGACTCAACAGTTGCATCCGGAGGATCGGGCGCTAAACTTGCCGGCGTGGGGTAAACAAGGTAACGCTGGTCCAGTTTAATTTTTCTTGACCAGGAGTACAGAATGCCAAAGGGATAGATTGTTGACAAACAAAAAGTGGGTGACGGTACCCAGCCCCGGGAGTGTGTGGTAACAGGGATTTTTGCCAACCGAAAATCATTTCCATGAACATCAAATCGCTCGATAACTTTTTTCTCATATTCCAGTTGCAGCCCATATCGGCTAGTTGCTTTTCGATTATGAATAATGAGAGCGAACCGAGCCGTTTGGCCGGCGAATACGGGAGACTGGGGGCCGGCCGTTATATGCAGGCCGGACAATGTATTATGTGTATAAACCATTGAGACAATAGCTATGGAGGCCAACAAAAAGGTCAGACCGAATGCCAGGCCATTATTATAATTAATCGCAGCCAGCAAAAGCACAAATATCAGGGCGGTAAACATCAAACCGAAGCGGTTGGGCAGCATATAGAGCTGCTTTCGGGTTAATACCACCTCATTACCCTGAAGCAGGCGCATCCTCATGGTATAGGGATGTCGTTAAGAAGTGTCTCGACTGATTCATGAATATTAGCGCTCGCTTCGGAGGAATTCTGAAGCCGGTGTGTCATGACCGCCGGTGCTACGGTCTGAATATCTTCCGGTAATACCATGGATCTTCCTTCCAAAAAAGCCCAGGCGCGCGCGCTGTTGAGTAATGCCAGGCCTGCTCGGGGCGAAAGTCCATTTACAAATTTTTCTGAGGTTCTGGAGGCCTCCAGAATATCCTGCACATAATCAAGCAAAGCATCGCTGCAATGAACAAGTCGAACCTTATTTTGAAGTATGCGCAATTGGTCCACTCCAAGACCAGGACCCATGTCTTGTATTAACTCGCTACGGTCTTTGGTGCGCAATAACTGGCGTTCCGCGTCGCGATCCGGGTAGCCTAACGAGATGCGCATAAGAAACCGATCCAGCTGGGACTCGGGCAAAGGAAAGGTGCCTATGAGTTGTTGTGGATTTTGGGTAGCGATAACAAAAAAGGGTTCCGGCAACAAAAAAGTTTCACCATCACTGCTTATTTGTCGTTCTTCCATGGCCTCTAGCAGCGCGCTCTGGGTTTTTGGGGTCGCCCGGTTGATTTCATCGGCAAGAATGAGTTGGGAAAAAATCGGGCCAGGATGAAACTTGAATTGTTGATTGCCTGTCTGGAATATCGATACTCCGAGTATGTCCGCCGGCAGCAGATCGCTGGTAAATTGAATACGATTAAACTCAAGACCCAGTGCCGCTGCCAGACTATGGGCCAGCGTTGTTTTGCCCATCCCCGGCAAATCCTCGATTAGCAGGTGCCCCTTGGCCAGCAAGCAAGCCAATGCCAACCGCATTTGGTGAGGTTTGCCAAGAATAACGCCATCAAGCTCATGCAGAATATCTTCAAATTTGGCGTGTTCCGGCGGGATGCCTGACTCTTTATGCAAGGACATAAGCCAATCTAGTCGGTTGTTAGTGGTAATTCACCTAGTCTGTTATTTAGAGGTTAGCCCAGAAACGCGCGATCGCTACCATGGCGGCTATGGGTTTTTAACGGATTAATCGGCAGCAGTCGTAGCAACTCTCTCAAGAATTCGGGAGGTATCGTGCGACCACTGTCTAAAATAGCGGCGTAATTCCCGCTTTCGAAAAAAAGAATCCAAATTAGTCATGTTGTTGGCCAGAATGAGCGTGTCTTCACCTTCGGCAAAAATTACTATTTTCAGGGGCAAATAAGGCACCAGAGTTGGATATTTCAAAGATAATTTCTGGATTTCGTCGGCCTTGCCAAAAAAGACAATACGGTAAAGATCCGTCTGATAGCCGCTTTTGGTAAGGCCGACATCAACGCGCTGTACCCGTGAAATAGTATACCCCTGGGCCTGAATAGCGGCCTGTAATGCAACCATCGTTTCAGGGAACGGATTTTCTACGCGAATCATCAACAGGTTTTGCGCGAAGCCTGTATTGAGCGAAGTCACGATCGATATCAGGCTTGCCAGGAGTATCAGCCTAAAACGCATAAAGGTTTTTTCGGGCCTCAAAGTATTGCTTCCTCTATGATATCGATGTAAGTATCGTGCATCTGATTACACATATCGTCGAGTTCGTTATTGTTAAACAGAGCAGACATTCGTTTCGGGTTGACCGACATTACCAGCACTTTCCCCTTATGCTCGACAACAGTCACTCGGCAAGGCAGAAACAAACCGACGCGTGGATCGGTCTTGAGTGCCTCATATAAAAAATTGAAGCCGCAGCTATAGACGATAATCTGTTTTTTATTTCCGCTATTTTCAGGGACAAAACCTTGATCAAGTTGTTGTACTCTGATTAATTTGAGATTATGGCCTATTACTGAATTCTTTAAGTTCTCCACCGTTTGATCCAGATCGTAAGATGATTCCCGAACAATGACCGGCGATTCCGATGCTAGCTTAATCTGATTTTCTTTGTGTTCTGATGTTGTTTCAAAAGTTCGTATAAAGGCAACGATATCCTTTATTTCCTTTTTTGTTAGGCCGCTTTCGGTAAATGAAGTCATAGGAGTACCCTGGCGCCCCTCAGTAAGGGTTTTTTCTATAAGCGTGTCGCGTGCCGCCTGCAAAAATCCCTTATTGTTCAGAGCGGGCGCCATAATGGGCAGGTCTCGGGTGCGTGAAAAAGTTACTCCAGTGCCCTGTCCTCCTTGCCCGTTTTTCCCATGGCAGTTGGCGCAATGTTTTTGGTAAAGCATTTGACCATTTTTCGTATTTCCTGAAACGGGATCGCTGGGGAAGGCTGCCGGCCGAATGCCGGTCCAGCTACGCATGTAATCTATGAGATAACCGATATTCTTGGTACCTAGAGACTCAAATGCGGGCATCACCCGACCAGGCCTGCCCAGACGTATAGTCTGGCTTAAATAATGATCGTCAACACTGTTTATAAAAGACGAGAGTGACAATGGTGTGCCAACCCCGCCCCTGCCTTCTGAGTCATGACAAACGAAACAATGTTGCTGATACAAGGACAGGCCTTTTTCAATATTCGTACCATTGTTCGCAAATACGCTCTGAGAACAAACACAACCCAGCAATAAAGAAACAACATTTATAGCCCAATTGATGTTGATGCGCCTCATAGCGATACCGGGTTTGCGCGACGCTGAAGCGAGTTATCGTGATTTAACACGCAGAATCGACATGGCATGATTAATAATTTGTAGCTGTTCATTATCTCCGCCGCGATCAGGATGATGTTGCATGACCAGTTTCCGATAGTGGTGCCTGATAGTCTCGTCGTCAACCGGGTCCGTCAGACCAAGCTCCGCCAGCGCCTGTTCTCGCTGGTCGTTGTTCTGCAGGCGAATCCAGAATGATGCCAGCATATTATCAACGTCCTCTGCGGTAGTAGATTCCATATTGGTAATATCCAGATAGTATTCTCTTAGGCTGTCATGTTCTGCAAGGCCTGCTATGCCCTGTCTATAGGGCCGCAATTTTATATTAAGAGGGCTTATTTCCAGGTAATAGGACTGTTTTTCCAGTAGTTTATCTTTTAGCCTGTAAAGCTGGTTAAAAAGCAGAAAATGTTCCTTAAACAATGTGTAGTGATCGGGAAAAACATAATTTGACCCCCCGGGTTCCAGGGTTTCTCTTAGCTGCATTAGCAGTTCGTATTCACTCAGGCCCTGTTTTTGACGGGCTAACGTGGAGAGCAAAAGTGACTCGGAATAGGGACAGCTGACTGGTCTTGGCATGTTTTACAGTATAGGCGCCGCTAACCGTTTGCGTTTTTCAAAATAGCAATTAGCTTCGTTATGTGTATCGTGTTGGATGTGTCAGGAAAGTTTACAGCCAGAATCTCATTATTATCACGTTGGTAACTAACTGTTTTTATTAGCTTAATTTTAATTATTTGATGCCTTAGCCTTGTATTTGTTGCGTATAAGTACTGTCGGTAAAATTTACAGAGCACTGTGTTTTTAGATTAATTCTACGAAAATATTTGAGTTATAACAGTAGGTTATGTTGTTGGTGTGATCCTTGCAGTGGAATACCAAGAATAAACATTGCGTCGAAACTAATACCACACGATTTTTGTATATCCCGTACCGGTTGCGCGGGGTCTATAAGCCCGCCCGAACGGAAATTGTGAAAGCAGCAAGCTGGAGTTTTAAGAAAATTTCTGGATAGCGGGTCATGGAAAATCGCCAATAAAGTGCTTGTGCGTATTCGCGTTTGAATTGTTTGAGACATTGGTTTCTGTTCAAGAATGAAGTAATTAGTCGGGGTAGTTTAAGATGTATGAAAATTTTTATGGGCTAAAAGAAAAGCCTTTTTCGCTTTTGCCCGATCCCGAGTACCTCTATTTAAGCAAAAAGCATGAAATGGGGCTGACGCTGCTTGAGTATGGTGTTCTCAATCAGGCAGGCTTTTGTGTAATCAGTGGTCAGGCGGGTGCCGGTAAAACAACGCTCATCCGCCATTTGTTAGGACGGCTCGGAGAGGATGTCACGGTAGGTCTGTTGTCTAATACTCATACTTCGTTTGGCGATCTGCTTAGCTGGGTATTAAATGCTTTTGATCTTGATTATGCCGGTAAATCAAAAACCGAGCTCTATCAGACATTCGTTGATTTTTTGGTCGACCAGTATTCCAAAAACAGATATACCATCCTGATAGTCGATGAAGCGCAAAACATGTCGCCGGAAACATTGGAAGAGCTGCGCATGTTATCGAATGTGAATGCCGACAAGGACCAGGTGCTCCAGGTGATTATAGTTGGCCAGCCCGGACTGCTGGAAAAACTGCGGCGACCGGAACTGGAGCAATTTGCGCAGCGCATCGCGGTTGATTATAACCTGGAGCCGTTAAGTGAAGAGGAAACTCACGGTTATATCCAGCATCGTCTCGGTGTCGCTGGAGGCGCGCCAGATATCATAAGTACAGCAGCGCGTGGGGCTGTTT
>Ga0224511_10000185_pt1 | contig 24500 bp, 12 predicted proteins | sample SF_May12_sed_USG_2_FD_169988 | JGI IMG/M metagenome (GOLD analysis project Ga0224511, IMG submission 169988) | Sediment microbial communities from San Francisco Bay, California, United States - SF_May12_sed_USGS_8_1 | ecosystem: Environmental > Aquatic > Marine > Sediment | place: USA...
GTAGTTTGGGCGGATAATGTTTTAGGGAAGTCTTGGTCAGAGGGCTTATTAGTGTTTGGGCGGATAATGTTTTAGGGAAGTCTTGGTCAGAAGGCTTATTAGTGTTAAAGTATGACGTAGACAGAAGATCACCATTAACAAGGTCTTCTTTCATGCATAAAACACAACATGCATTTGAGATCATTGTAAAACAGTTGAGCACCATGATAATATTTCGGTTGAGATCTGATAATAGTGTTCATGTGTAAATATCCGTTTAAAGTTTTAACACAGTAACAATGTCCATGTGAGTACTTCACAAATACATGTCCATTGAAACAACCTTTTTCATATAATCAAACACTTGTTTTATAAGGCCTTAATCTGTAGCAGCCAATTTACATGTTCTAGGAATGTCCATGTACAGTTTATATTGTATCCACGCGTAGAAAGTGTCCGTGTTTTCAAACTGTTTAAGTTTGTAAAAGTACGAGGAATGTTAAATGTTTAACGTTATAAAGTCAGTCATATAACTTGAAACAACAAAACACTGGATATAATGTTCAGTTCTTGCGGTGTCGTCTTTCTTCTCTGAACTCTTTGCACATGGAGCGCACACTGCGCTCCACCCGGTGTTTTTCTTTTAGGATTGCGGTTCAGCGGTCGGCGATGACCGTCAGTAGCTGACGAATGGCGCAGAGTTCTTCTTGGCCTTCTTCTCTGACCTCACCGCCTTGGCCCTGGTAGAGTGGGTCCGCCCAGTCCTCGGCCGTGGGCATGACGTCCACGGTCTCGGACCTACTTGGAGTAGGTGGTGGTGGAGTGACCGGTTCTACGTTACTGTAGATTGGCGTCGCGATCAGCTCCGGTTGACGTGGTGCTGCGCCGTCCGCTGTGCCTCCACTAGCGGCGTTCCAGGCTGTCTGGATCAGATCTGGCGCAGGAGCGGACGACTGGGCCGCACCCCCTCCATCAACTGTTCCAGCCAGTCCGCAGCTGCCTCTCCTCCTCCAACGCGACCGTTCCTATGTGTCTCGCCCAGTCGGTCGGACTGAGCGTGGTCCCCGCTCGCATCATGGCCGTGATGTCGACGGCCCCGGCCCCCCGTGCTGCAGCTCGGTGCGGCGGATGCCTGTCGACATGGCTGGCCAAGCCCCAGGCATCCATGGCCCTGAAATCACAGATAGCGCAATAAAAAGGTGCGCTCTCCAGAGGGAGGTGTTCTTTAACAACGTGTTCGCAGATACGACCCCGTCGGTCTAGTGTTCCGCAGTGGCGACAGAAGTAGAGTAGACCACTGTTGGGAGCACGAGCCATTCTGCAACAAAATGTTATTACAGTTTCGTGGATTCATTTTCGTTTGGTAAACACAGATAAAATTTAAAATTACTATGTACATTTATTCAATGTCATTTTAGCACGAGCTGAGGACGAAAGAGAACCATACGTCAACCGTCTGGGCCTCACGTCTCCGTCGTCGGTATCCCGTTGGAGATACAACTCGCGTTTTAACGTATTAATTGTAATATTTGTTTGTTTATTTCGTGTTTATTTTTCGAACATCAATATATATGAACAGCATGCAAAATGTTTTTCGTAAACAATACGAACTTTATTAAACAAATAACACATGATTTACCATTTCACTTAAATAGCTCACTCAGTTTATTAACGGGTAAGTGATAAGCGTCCCAACATACGCACATCACAGGCGTCTGCGGACACGAAGCATCCCTTCAGGAAGTTGCTCTCCGCGGTAAGGTTATGAGTCGTTATAAAAGACAAGGTTGTCGGCTATCAGCAAGTAGTGACGGGTCTCTGGACTTTCGGTCTCAACGTCCTGCGACGTCAAGGTCGTGCAGTCGCGCTTCATTCTATACAACGGCTCTATGTTCCGGTCCTCGCGCTGTAATTTGGCCATCTCTGGTCCGGACACCACTGCCATCCACTGAGGGCGCTGGTCTACATTTGGGGGCTTTGGCTGTTGCGCAGACCGTCCACCGGAAGTTGACGGCAGTTCATGTGTAGATATTGTTCACATGAAGGCAATTCTAATTCACATGTTACATTGAAATTCTTGATTATGTTTCCTACTTTTTCTTCGACATATTATTTGCTTAAGTTGATAAATTCCGTTATTTTTTTACATTGTTAAGTGAGCGTCAAACATCTTAACATTAAAGCAAATACAATGTTTATCATCACTCAAAAGTTGACATTATATCATTACGATGTCAACGAATCTGAAATAAATAACTGCTTGAAAAGTGCTTTCAAATATGAACATGTTTAATTCATGAGTTACAGATTTTTTTGATTACAAGACTAATTAAATGTTCAATCATGGGTAAAATGGCCTTATTTTTGGGTAAGCCCGCTTTTGTGGGCATTACTACTTCAAAACAATGAATAATAGTGTACAATTATAGTGAATTTTGTTGATGGATAAAATGATTGGCTCTCCTGCAAGAACAACAACTACCTTATGATGTGTACATTTTTAACAAGATATTTGAATTATATACGGTTGTTTGAAGGTCAACCTATTGTAATTTTTACAATCATGGAGTCCATCAACATTCAAACAAAATTAATTAGTTAATCAGGAAAAACTTTTGACAGATGCCAACACAAGATAACATTGGTTTGTTTATTGTATTTTAATTACAGAACTGTCCAATTTTGATAATAATGTCAGTTGGTGCATCAAGATGAATGCTTATGATAATGATTTATTAAAACATTATTTAAAGCTGATGCCTGCGAGGTTTGAGCGTAAATCATTGATTCGAAATGTGTTTATTTTTTTAATAAATGAAACCTTTTTCATATTTATAATGCAAATGTGCAAGAAAAATAATGAATTAGAAATGCTTGATCTAGAGTTTTTGTTCTGGTCATCTGGACTCATTATTTGTATGTTTAAATTTAAATCTAGAGTTCCGCTCATGTGAGCTTACTATGTCTGTGGTGTGGCATCCTTCATTACAACTTCAATAAGACCTAGGTTGCCATTTCCCCATGCATTCTACTCTGCCTTAGAATGTTCCCTTTTACTTACTGACTACCATTAAACCCTCATCCTCTGCAAATCCAGAAGAATACACATCTACCGTGCAACAACGAATAAGATGGAAATGAAGCTTTAACAGATAACATTTCTTTCAGTAAATAAAAGAATTCTCTGAAACTTCTTCAAATTGTCATTTCCGCACGCAACACCTTTCATGCATCGTTATGACGTTCGCTGTGATATTTGAAATGAGCATTATTTCTCAGAAAGATCAGTTAGACATATCATTTTTAACATATTGACATGAATTTGACACTTTGACTATACTGTAAAGTAATAAAACGACAATGGTGTGGAAAGCAATTCTGTGAAACCCGAGCTTTTCTTTGATGATAAAACACATTTAAGTTCTCGAAAAAGCAGTTTTATTATAAGTTGAGTTTAAATTATCTTATAACACAGTAATAATCGCGAAAAGCTTTTGGTTGCATCCATGAACAGGTTATTATCTTTTGTTTAATATTTCGTAAATGTTTAAAATAACGTAAACGATACAAACACAATAGTTCCATTATAGAACGCCCATAATTTCTTCAAGAAAAATAACATTGTTGCATGCGTTTAAGACGTTTTTTTTCATTGGGTACACACATACAAGAAAATCACTGTTTGGCTTCCTTTCAAGTAACGAATGGAAGCGTACTTGAAAACCCAACGTTAATAAAGCAAATATCTTCATACACGATTCTAACGTTTGTCGACAACAAACATTCAACTCATAAACCCCAGTTTAAAGTGTACAAACGGTTACAGAATTGATATAAACTGCCATTTATGTTGTGGTTAAAATAACAGTTTTGTATTTGTAAACAAGATTAACACGCAAAGCTAGTGCTGAAACTTGAATAAAGAAGCCCGTGACAACTTTCCCAGCGTCAGCATTCATAGCATGCTATCTCCTCTCTATATCTCGAAATACAAATGTATTAAATTAAAGACGCATCATACTGACGTACCTTTTTGTTTTACCTTCTTCGAACATAAGCAGAGAACAAAAAAAGCTTTGAGTTGCTTGGCTCTTTACAGCGATATCAATTGTATTTGGTAGTATGCACCCATGTCAATGGTGTATACTTCCAAATAGCTTTACAGTGCTGTACAATACAAAGCAGCTAGCCGCAGTTTCTTTTATCCGTTATCCGTGTCTTCACAAAATTATTCTTTTAGAATGGGCATTGGTTGTAGACCAAAGATGGAGATTCAGTATATACGAAGAATGTCTTTATAAGACGGTTGGAAAAATTGAATTACATGATTGTTTTTATCGAACATTGAACTCGAAAGATGTAAAACGTTGCAAGCATTTAAAATTAAATAAACATACTATAACGCAAACCATATACTAACCAATCCTAAATAACCATTAGCTGTTGTTAACAGATTTGACGATCATCCTTTATCATAGTCCAGTTTTAAACAAACGAAAACCCCGAGTAAACACTGGCTATTATCCTTAAAATATTTAGATTTATTGTAAATATATAAACAACGACAGCATAGCCGGCACAGCTATATTAGAGTTTATATTTTAAGACAAGTTTCTGAGTTATTACAAACTTGCAAATTACCTAATATTAAGATGGCGGGACTGATTTATCGCATGTAAAATATAGAGGAAAATGGTGAATTATTGTAATTAAATATTATTGTTGCTTAATAACTAACTCTTGTTGGTAAATGCGTTGTCTATACAATTATGTTTCGCCATTTAAGAAAACAAGTTTGATTTTATGTTAAGATGTTAATATTCTTCATAATAAACATTCAACATATTGCTTATAGATCTTCGGAAAGACAAGCTCAGACGATATCAAACAAACAAAATACCAATACTGGACAAATGCTAATAATGGTGTTCTTTACATAAAATGTATTTTTAGAAACAAAAGGAGTGTATTGTTAGAAATAGCTAACAATCACATGTCACAAAGAATGTATACATGCGAACGGTAATAACACTTCTAATGTGGCTAACAAGACAAATTTCCCCCAAAACGCATACAACTAAAATAGATTTGTATAATAGAATGCACAAGTATTGTCTTTTGTCGCGGTTTTCCTTCACAATTAGGTTTTTCTTTGCCAAAATTAAACACAGAAGATAATATAAGTTGAAGAGAATGTGTATAATAATGTACATAGTACCAGGCTAAACGGATGTATCTTCTTCAATAAAAATATGTCAATAATAAATCCAGCCGCACAATCCTGGCAGTTTCAATGATATAACGATATTGTGCACATTTGATTCACTAATGGAACTATAGTGCCCTGTCGAAGATGTATTTGAATGTTTAATGTCGTTTATCATGACATAGGCTGGTTCACTGCAATATAGAGCGCAATAAAAGATTTAATTTAAGTTCATCCAAAATGAGGTTTTGTTGATTCCTCACAAAAAGGTTTTTCAAACAAACATATTACGACTGAACATTTTTGTTCCTGAACAAGTACAGTTTACTCAACTTTAAGGAGAACTTCCGTAATGTCCTATATCAGAACCAAACTCGCTGTTTCATTTTGTATCAGAACAAATGGCTGGTACAAAAAACTTTTCTATAATTGTTAGTTAAAATTCCAGTGTTCGAATATTTTATGCAACATAATTAACGACTCAGCAAACTCAGCAATGTCTAGTTTTAAATGGAATTAAGAGATTCACACCATTTTTCAAAAAGGTGCGTTAGAGCTTGAAATATAATTCTGAAACGATATTTGACGGTGCAACAAGTATACCGTGATAAATATTTGTACATTGGACATGTAAAATGTTGATATAAACATAGATTCATACTCCAACGTATTGTACACAGTGCTTTTGTGCTGTGTTGTAATGTAACACTTGTTGTCATTCTGTTTGACGACAATGTAACTTGACCAAAGGTTATTAGAAATAGTCTGCGTATACGCAGTCCATTACATCTGAACACTATAAACATGTACGTCGTATTGGTCGGACCTGGAACAAGGGCAGCACAATTTCATCTTATGATTCAATTGAAACATAATTAACGCTACTTTTTTCAATCATTTGGGGTGTTTGACAAAAAACATGGACATTTAAGGGGTTTTCTGATGTATTTGTGATACGTGTCAGTATGTCACAACCGGTCTACCATTTTGTGGTGTCTGCTCAATACCAATTTGCCAACACGAATAAAACGAGAACACATAAATGGACATGATAGCAATATTGTCTCTGTAGACTCGTAAACAGCGTCCGAACATGACTATATCTGTTGTAGGTTTTCACAACGGTTTGTGAAATACGTAAATAAGTAACCGCTAATGGCTATTGGTGTTCTGTTTCCAAACAATTAGGGATACATTGTTACAACGGAGAAAATGGCAGAGAAAGTCTTTTTTATTGTGCAGAATGAAGAACCATGTTTTTGCTATGAACCTGATTGAACATGTTTTAGTCTGTATAGCTATAACCAACTAACTGGATAGCACGGTCGAACAGATGAAAACCATTTAATTACAAGGCTCTGTTTTTAACAACATGATTTGTCAATAGCATTATTTGAATAAACGTGAAACGGGTACATTTTATCTACGAGAAAGTATATCAATGTTTGGACAATCGTTGCTACTGAATGTTTAGGCCAACATTTTAGTTATTTGGGCTTTGCAATTTTCTGGCTCTATAACACGTAAAACAACTACGCGTGCACAGAGTTTTTTTTACAAATTATATATACTGTGTAATTTTTACACAACCAAGAACAAAATCACAAGTTCATATATTTCCTTCTAATGTGACTACTCTACATATCTGTTTTCATCTTTCTACAAATAGTGCTACATTCAGTACATTGTATTGCTAAACGAGAATGTGGATTGAAGCAGATACATGTACTTCTCAAATAAATGCTAACTATTGGTTTGAACTTTGACCATTAAGAACAATTGCAGTTAGTACTTGTTTTGTTGTTGTTTTTATACATATCCTTTTTAATGAAAACATAATCTGAAATCTGGAAATACCATTTTTATATTACAAGATATGTTGAGCTCATACGTGTGCAGATTTGTTTGACCCAAACTCCATGCAAATGCACGTGTTACAGGGAAACTCGTGATTTATCTTGGCAACATTTGCACATTCTCTCAACACGTTATTTGCTTAGGTTGACATACATCATTGATAATATTTCCTTAGTTAAGTATAACTCAATAATCTCAACACATAAACAAACACAATGTTTACCATCACTCACAAGTTGCATTTTTAATGTCATTGCCACTACAAGTAAACACAGATAAGTGATAACAAATGCTTGAAAACGTGAAACACTGTTAGTATTGAGTTCCTATTTGCATTGCATTACTTGAATGTGTACACTGTTGTCACAGTTACAATATATTTGCTTTCAAATGGATTTATTAGTGCTTTAATCGAAATAATACACTGATGAAATGGAAAACCCTCAGGAAGCATAGCAGCCTCGGTTTTATTGAAGCTGTTCATCTGTAGTTATGGATGATGTCACACCACTGACGCTCCCTAGCGCATGAGGGAAACTCCATTTCAAATACACCAATGATAATCTTTACTTAGTTAAGTGTAAATCAATCAGCTCATCACTTGTGTTGTCACAGTTACTATATCTTTGTTTTCAAATACACTCATTAGTGCATTTAACGAAATAATAATTGCATATAACAAGAGGAAAACTTGTAAAAGAAAAAATATTATATGCTGAATAAACCAGTTGTAATGCTTATTTTGCATCTTATTTCCTTTTATAGAACAGACAATGTGTTACAGTAAAAGAGTTCATTCGCCTGTGGTTCTACTTAAACAACTATATAGACATCAATTTATGTTCATTAGCAGTTGACAGAACACGCGATTCGGATATATGCGGTGTAAAACCACGGCGACGGAGTGGCATTTATGAACGTTTTTTAGGAGATGCAATCTTACAGGTGCTAATAATACAAAACCAATGTCTCGCGTACAATATAATAAATTAGTATGCGCATCATAACGGTAATCAAATAAAGATAGATGCGTATATAGCTGATATATTTATTTATCGATTTGTGTAATCATACGTGTAAGTTGATACGTCTTACGACTGCTCGCTGTCGGATTTGAGACGCGAATCACTATTCTCAAATAGTGATATGTTACAAAGGACATTTAAAAAGAGTTGAAATACAACTTTTTAAATCTTATACACTTATACACTTTATGTACAGTTTGCACTAGAAATACCATTCAGATATATTTTACATTGTGAAAAATGCACACGGATACTTACTGATTAAAACAAAATCCTGGGTATAACTGCCTATGACACAATCCTCAGATTTGAAAATTGTGATGATAAAAATATGCAAACTAAATGTGTTGGTCCCATGGATTTGTTTTTACATATTCTCCCTTTAAATTGATTGCTTTGTTGGTCAATATATTGTTTTGCACACAGACAGCGTCAACAAATGGCATATAATGTCTCAGCTTTATACGTAAGCAAATACTTCTTGTAATATGAAACAGTTTTTTATTTTAAGTAACAAATCATAATGGACTTCGCAAACTGTTTAAATACATTCGGTAGAAAGGGGTTTTCTTCTGTTTTACTTATAACAGAAAAGCATCATAACCTATTTCTAGAGTAGTCAGAGGTTCAATGTTTATTAGGATAAAATCTTCGGACGCTACTTAAAGACGTCCGTTTATCGACGAAAGGCATGCATCCCATAACCCTGTTTTAAGTTTGCATCATCACACAACTGATCATACAAAATGTATTGGTTTAAAACGGCAACACGTTATTTACTTAGCTAGCCTAGATAAACTCTCTTCGCCACCACTTAAACTAGAACAAAGAAACTCCTGTTGGCTGTCCATCGCAATTCATTGACAATATCCATTACCCGAATCCTGAAAATTAAAAGCGATGATACATGTTTGCTTTGTAAAACTGTTACATGTGTTCAATACTAACACATACGTTACTGGTGATATGTCCAACAAGACCCGACCGAACTGGGTGATGTATTGCACTTTTACTCAGTAAGATCTATCAACCTACAAAGTGTATTGTTAATACATTTTGCAGTTTCAGGATGGTTTTCATTGGGAGATTCAACATCAAATATGAATTAAAAATATGGGCAGTTTATTGCTAATGCATTCAGATTGATGCTCTAGTTGTGGACTTCATTTTTTTCTTTAGTCGATTGTCATTGTGTTCACTAACTGTTTAAATACCATTTGCAGAAAGGGTTCTTTTTCTGTCTTTCTTATAACAAAAAAACCGTAATAACATTCTTCACTAGTGTAGTCATAACGTCAGTTTTAATACGGGACAAATCGTCAGACGTTATTTAAAGACGTCCGTTTATCAATATTCTGATTGAATTAACATTCTACTGTACATATACCTAATTCATGGTTGATGCTGAATCCCCCATAAAATCAATCCTGAAACTACAAAATGTATGAACAAGAAACGTTGAAGGTAGATAGATCTCACTGAGTGGCCTTAAAATGTCGCCCGGAACTTACAACAATTTGTGAAATACATAAATAAGAGACCGCAAATGGGCATTAGAGTTCTGTTTCCGAACAATGGAAAACACGTAGTACGAATAGAGAAAGTAGTCGACTCACAATATACCTCTTTTAAACGATGACTTTTAAATCAACCTGCTTGATTATGCTTGCGGTTTTGGGCGTATGCTGTTTTAGGAATTCAAACTCAAGGCAAGAAGACCATTTGGTGTTTATTATATGACGTAGGAAGAGGATAACCATTACCAAGAGCTTCTTGTCTGATGCACGATTCAGACAGACTTCATTCGATCACAACCTCATTATTTGAGCATCATAAATATTTAGTTTTATAAATTATAGTGTATACCATTATTCTATTGTTTATATTGCCAACACTGAAATTGGGAATGCAAGCCTGTAGTATATTATCCCTTGAACAGTATTAGTTGAATAACATAAATCAACAACGAGTGTTATTTTCTAACTACTAGTCGGTGTATGCATATATAGACAATATCTTCGCTACTAGATTTTTTGAAGTTAACATTCAGCGGGCGTTTCACAACTTGACGTTTGTATATTGAACTATAACTCTCATTTCAACTGCATGTTCCGTTTAAAAAATCGAATCTGTCTATGTATAATAATTAAACACTTAAAGCGCCTACCCCTTGTATGTTGAAATGAACGTTTTAAAATAAAAGGTCGTCAAAGGATAAAATCATAACAATTATATTAATATACATTAAACTAGATTATTGATACGTTTCTCACTCAAAGAAATGTCAGTATAGAATTGTAATTGCACATGTTTTTGCCATACATAGTTACCGTTTGGTTAACATTGATCTAAAATTGGAATTACCCATAACGTGTGCCGTTATTCTGACTCAAGCAAGGTGCGAAGGGAATTGCGTTATATTTATTAACCAGGAAATCTTTTTAGGACAACATAACGTATTTGTTTCACCTTTTTACCCACAACCAGGGCTTTATGTGCAATTCAAAGACGTTTTCTATTGATAATGATTATATATGAAATACGGCTGTTTATTTTTATTTATTTATTTTTGGAAAATTAAAATTAATTAAAATCCACCATGTGTGGGAAAGGAGCTTTCCGAAAGTTTATGTATGTCAAACTTTTAATCACCCCAATTTTACTTAATACTGTTCACATAAAGGCACATCCAATGTACAGTAAATTCGTGATTATTTTACAAAACAATTTCGTATTTCGTCGAACTATTATTCGTTTAAGTTGACATATTTCGTCAATAATCTTCACCTAGTCAAGTGCGCATCAAACAGCTTAACATTAAAGCAAATACAATGTTTATTATCACTCAAAGTTGACATGTCATTACGATGTCAACGAAACTAAAATGGATAATTCCTAGAAAAGGGATTTTAAATATAAAATTACTTAGTTCATAAATGCACGTTTGTTGAAAAACAAGAACATAAAAATCTTAAGTCATTAGTAAATTTGCCTTATCTTCGGGCATGTCTATTTGTGTGGGCATTGCTACAGATGTACTTAAAAATAAGAGTGTACAATTATGATTGAACTGTTCATGGATCAAACGATTTGAATGTTATGCAAAACGAAAACTACTACATGATGAGTACATCTTTTACTAGGAGTTCTTATTTGTATGCGTCCCTTTTTAAGGTCAACCGAATATCTACAATCAAGGGGTTCGTCCACCTTCCAACAAATTTTATATATTTATTATAACTTGACAGAACACGGATACCGGAAACTCGTTGTGAACAACAACGGCAAGTGACTGGCATTTGTGAGTGTTAACTACGAAACGCGTCTGACATGTGCCGACAATAGATACCATTGACCTGTGTATTGTATAATGATTACAGAAATTACCAATTTTGATAGTCATGTACGTAAAATCATTTTAAAAAATGCTAATGTAGTTGATATTTAAACATTATTGACTTATGTAAAACATTCTTAAGCGCTGAGCCAAAATCACTGTTACAGCATCGAAATGTATTTATATGTGAACTTGTAAGGGAAATTACTCTTTAAAGTTTGTTTTTAATATACAAATGCGATTCAAATAAAGGAATGTTTGCTCTCGAGAATAATAAATTCACAATGTGTGCTTCCAAGTTGTTTTCTTGTCGTCTAGGGTCATGGATTGTACCTGTGTTTTGGATAAAACAAAGAGTAGTGCTCATGCGCTAGGGAACGTCATTGGAGTAGCATGATTGAAAAGTAATCATTAACAGCTTCAATACAACCAAGGCTGTTAGATCCCTAATCAAGCTGTGTTTCCCTCGTACTCTATATTATTGTACCGTCATCCTCAGCCACTCGGGAAGAACACTCAACTACTGTGAACAGGAAAATATTAAGCCTAAAATGAGTTTTTTTTCTCAAACGGTGTCGCTTAGGATTTTATTATTTTTAATATCAATTTTGTTTTAAAGAAATATATTGCGTATTGGGTTAGGGCATTAATTCTTTATGAAAATTATACGCTACAGGCAAAATTTTACTCGTCAGCCAAACTGTAATAAGTACATTATTTCTCTGAAGAAATCAGCTAATTTTTGGGGGAAATCTACAAATTGCCATTTTACGTTGCAGATTTCATTAATCTCAATGCTGTTTGCTGTCAGATTTGAGACACAAATCACTACATTGAAATACCATTTACACATAATATTTCCATAATAATCCCACAACATTGAAAATAAATTGGCTCTTTTACTATCAATTATTATAAAAAGGCTTGCGAAACAGCAATTCTGTGACACTCTGTATCGAGCCCTTTTTGCTGCGAATATAGGAAGTATGAGCATAAAAACGCATTGAGATTTAATAGCACGCAAACTCGAAAAGAACATATAATGTATCCTTTACCCCTTTCGAAAGAACAATTATCAAATCCGTATACCACCAACAAAGTATCAATTATGTGCGCACACTTTTTAAATATAAAAAAAATATTAAATAAAATTTAATGAATATGTCTTTGCTTTCTTTAAATTATTTACATGAAATTTTACAGCGAGCAACTTTCAAATAAAAATTTGTTATAATGAAAAAAACACTGTCATATATTACTGACTAGTACTGTTTCGATGTTATTCAATATCGTGTTTTTTGTTTTATTTTCTTCGCGAATTCTTTCAATCAACCCTTCGCTTGTCAGTTTATTTGTCAAATTCATTCTGTATAATGTGTTATGTTACCCTTTATGTTCAAAGCACTATTACACTATCGCAAAATCCATTTACATATATTAAGTGTTACACACAAATGGATGCACACAATGCACACAATGCAATAACTTGTCATGAGATAAAGGATGACAAACCATTATTCCGGTCTAATGTTAGTTTCAAATCGGACAGTGTTGTATTATGTCTGACAAAATAAAAACGATTTGGTCAAACGCAATGTTATAGATAAAGGTCCATGTTTGTTTGCTTGACTTTTACATTATTTACAACATAATTGATGATGTCATATTACGATAGCTAGTTGACCGACGTACGATTTGACAGAGCAAAAGAAACGTGGTTTACTAAAAGTAACCACTCCCATTCTGCATACGTAGGCTTGTAGCAGGTTACTTACCTAAAAGTTGATTCCGAAATAAGGACGAAAAGACTAAATATGATATCGACGTGAACAAATGTTGTTATCGTAAAAGATAGATCTCATCAACTGAGAGTAATTCACTACCATTGACTAAAAGATAGCGTCAAGTAACACTGCCAAATAATTGAATGAAGAAATTAACGTGCTATTTATATGTATTTTAGAAAATATATTGAATTAAAAAATCGACACAATTGATTTAACATAAAAAATTGTCATGCGTTGTTACGAGTTTTCCCGTAATAAAATTTATAATTGTTTACAGATACACTGTAATAGCATAATATAAACACTGTCATTGAAGAGATGTTCGAAGAGAAAATGTTGCAGACAAAGCAGACTGTGTCAAGTTTATGGGCACCGTACAGAAACAAAGTCAGTATAACATTGAAGATTCAGAATGGTACAAACCTACAGACTAACGTTTTTGGATGTCTAACATATCAGGTGACTTAGGAATATGTTAACTGAATGTATCGTTTGTTTAGAAATGCAAACACATTTATTGACATTCAATTATACATTTTGTTGCACTTACTGTAAATTGTTTCAAAACATATGACAAGAAATCATAAAAGTACCTACTGACTTGCAAACTATTATAATACAATATGTAAATTAAATTAACAATGTACATTCCGTGTATGTTTGGGACTTTGGGTACTCCGAGGTTTTGTCATATGGACAGAATTTACCTTTTCTTTAAACAACCTACTTTATTGGCAATATTCTGATTTTGCGCAGACACATTGTTAAACGTACTACATGTAAACTTTTGTATACATGCAATGCATTGAAATAATTCGATTGCAAAACTTTGACAACATATTTAAGCTTTCATTAAGTTTTAATTAAATGTATATCGTCTGATCAGGAATATAAAAAGCAAATATACCTGTTTAATTTGCATCTGTTAATAGTGTTGCGTAAAACACAACCTAGACTCTAAAAGAACTGGCGAAAAACATGACGGTGTACGCATGTAACAAGCATAGGCAATGCCGACGACTTCTGGCTGAAAAATCCTGGGTTTATATAACATTGAATGTCACATCTTACACTTACTGAATGATACATACAAGGATAATGACTAATTAATAGTGTACAGCATACTGTTTGCGATAAAAATCGAGTACTTCAACACATTTAAAACCGTCTTAGTGTACTTCAGCATGCTAGAAATATTAAACCCTCTTTGACCACTCTGCATACTTTAAATAGGCTTTTGCTGGTCGGCGATAAATGGACGTTTAAGAGTTGTGTCTCAAGATCTTTGTTTAATAAACATTGGTTTTCCGAGTACACATGGGAAGGGACAAGCGACGCATTTCTTTCATAGGTGAAAAATGGATCCTCTACAACCGCTGTGTGTCTAACTGCTAGAATGCAAATTTTTGCGCCATGAGATCTTTTGTCGCAACACAAACGTTCTATATCATGACAGTTTAATTTAAAAAAAATGTGTCCAAGTCTGATATTTTTGGTCCAAATGGCAATTTAAGCGATATTAAGAATTTGGTATCGCTTGAAAGGGAAATGTTTGGCGATTCCAGAAATAGTTATAGAATAAAAAAATCCTATTATTTATTTCAATATCACCACTTTTAAATACATGCCGAAAATATCTGTGCACATGTCAATTTTATGGCCATTACAGATTAATCAATAATTTTAATGGTCATTTTAGTAACATAATTTTGCAAAGATATGATATATTGATATCACTTGTAAAAAAATGTTACTTAAAAGATTTTTTTACAGTTTTTGTGGGCCGGTGAAAATCCACTTTAAAACCATAATAATTTGATGCATTATGTTGACGTCATTTTACTAAATGACGTCATTTGAGCATTTGGTCCAAAAGTCACACGTCGGGTCACAAATGTTCATGTCAATTAATTAAAAAATCTATGACATCCTTATCTGTCAAAATCCGAAACAAAAATTCTCTAATAAATTATGCTGAATGTGTTCAAGACTTCTTAGTAAAAATACAGAACGCTTATTGATAGCATTTAAAGTTGACTTATAAATAGAATATAACACTTCATCACACTTAAACTTTTTTGTTTCATGATTTTTAAATATATTTATTTCGCTTAGGTTTCACTGAATATAACACGTTTGATAAATTCTAACTGAACATGCAGATAACAAATGATGAAATGGATAAGTTAATCCTGAAACTGAGTGACAGGGGTAGTTTTGTAGGATTAAAACTTTGGCAAAATTGTCATTTCGAAAACGTACACAGAAAAACAACTGGTCAATTTACTTAATAAATCCGCCTGACGTCAAGCTAAAATGATTGAAGTATTTTACTGAATGTTGAAAAATCAAACAACATTTAACAACATTAACCGAGTGTAGATAATTCGAGATGAGTATTTCAATGTTAACATTCAGTGATACAATGTCTCCGGATAATTTATTAATCGTTTATTTTTCTTCAATTGCTTCTTTTTTCAATAAATATCCACGGTAGACATGCGTGCCCATTACACATATTAATTTAGTTTATACAAAATAAAAGCGAATTAATGAGAAGATGTGCTGAAATTAAGGAGGTATCAATTGCTCAGTTAAAGTGTCCTAAAGTTAAACTTGTAACATGTTTAGTAGGTATTATCTTTATCTCAAATATTACCATACATACTTACAAACGGTCTTTTTAAACACAGGAAATTATTATCGTAATGGGTTGTACAAATGATGGTGAATAGTTTAAGATCGCATCTTAAATATTGAATGTCAAGGTAAACATTGACAAACATATACAGGGCACACATAATGTTCTTCCGGGTTTATTTGTCAGTGAATTGTAGTTCTTCATAAAATCTAATGATGAACATATTCATGTTTTACGCTGGAGTTTATTTACTTCATTATATAACATGTAAGTTTTGATAAGATATTTGATATATGTTAGACAAATAATTATTTTACATACTTATATAGATGTGTCTTAATTATTATAGATATTGTTTTCTTTAAAAACTTGACGTCTCAGCATTAAGAAGACTATGGTCTTCGAACGAAATATATCACGAATATTTCATTTACAGACTAAAAGTAGCCGAAAGATGCATTGCTTTATTGCTGATATCGTACGGCTTAAATTCAAATATACAATACCCTTTTAATAATAATACAGATGTCAATATTATTACCTCAGTATATGATATAACGTGTACCTTGTATAATTATTTATACACGTTGGAACTGTGTAATGTAGTCCTTATTTATCTTACATTATTCAACGGCCATGACAATGGTACTGATACTGAATTCCACATATTGCACAGCTGTCTTATGTTTGGGTTAGTATTTACATTTTGCAATGCTATTGTGTTTTGTGTTCTAGACATACTGTAACATATTTTTACTAACTTCATATATGATTATAAGTTATAAAATTACTGCATGCGTCTTATTTAAAACAACAGATTTATAGATTGCATTTCAGTGGCGGTTCCAGGGTTTGGACTAACGGGGTCGTGACCTTGTCAGGGGGGTACATGTATAAGTAAATGTCATTGTAAATCCAGAGGATGTTTTGTGTTTTGAGAGTATTCTTATAAAATGTTTTAAAATGTTTTAAAATGAAATCGCGATGGAAGCTAGTGGAAAAAGCTGGACATTTAGCGTTCGAGGCATACAAAATATAGGTCTGCGGCCACTAGTGCATTTTAAACTATTTCATTTTGTAAGTCTGGCATACTGAATAGTATGTACGTTTTAATATAATTGTATAGCTATGTCGGCGTCGTGATTGCTAAACGGGTTTATGAGGTATGTAACATTAACGACTCGACTCATTACATATTTAAATAGTAATCAGCTTTATACAATTCCTTAGAATAACAGTGCTATTATTTTCTTTTACAGTTGCATCAGCCGTGAACACTACTTTTAGTGTTCAGTTAGGTACCACTGCTGTGTTAGAGTGTCCCATAGATACCGGTCTTGTGTATCCAAGATGGAGTGGGCCTCCAGATTGGAAGAAGTACACTATGCAGGGAAACCCTACCCGTAATCCGGGTCTTCATCACATCAATCGAGTGAGCTGGTCGGCCAACTATAAAGACTTAGTTTTAAGCAACGTGACGTGGGAAGACGAAGGCAATTATATATGTCAATTTTTGTCACCCGATGCACGTTTCTATTGGAGTATACAGTTGGTTATAAATCGTGAGTATAACTAGCACAACCTTCAACGCCACCACAACCCTTCCAGAAAACCTCTGACGATATCTTCTACAACAACTTTTAGAGTGATATCAAATGAACAGATTCTATATTTTTTTGTGCTCTAAAAATCTGAGAAATGATCTATTTCATGTGTCCGTATCAGTTTCAGAATCCGTGTCTGCTATAATTGAACACTAACGCCCTATTTCCGTGTATCAGTATCCTTCAAACCCATCTTTCGATATGAACATTATGTACATATGTAGAACTGACAAAATATCATTATTATTCATGTAACCTTTTTATCATTAAGTGTATTAATTAAAAACTCTTACCTTTAAAAACGCGCCCGTTGCATGTGAATCTGATACGGATAGCCCAACGGTTTGTAACTTGTTCGAATTTTATCCAGATACGGATATGAGAATCCGGGTTCTGATATGGATGAAAAACACTTTTCTGCTTTTAAGAACGGGCTTCAATATGCAACATGAACTGCATTCATTTTTCAATACTATGCATTTTAACATAAGTTTACAAATAACGTTACCATAGTAAAATATTTGACCATATTTGTTTAAAATTATACTAGATATAATATTATTCGACGAAATGAATTTTTACACGGTAATCTATGAGAACAAATGGACATGATTCGGAGTCAAACGTTTGTTAAACCAACAAGTTTCGGATAATCGTCCGTTATCAAAACGCGGCTGTGTAATAGCAGCCAAACTCAAGTCGCATTTTAACAATGTCTAACACAACAGTTCCCGAGCATCTCCATAAATGATCGGTATAATTAAAATTACGGCAACAATGATCAATGTTTTTACATTGACAACCAAACCAATGTACTGTCACCCACGCAAAAAACTATCTCGAACTATCGATATATTTCGATATAATTAACGAACTATCCCACGCTGTGGCACAATGTAGCTTTTTAGAAATCTTTTAAATGGCATGCTAAACTAATTACAAATATTTGCTTGAAAGGTGTTTAAATTCATAGATGTTAAAATATTCTGATTTTTTTATCTCTAAGATGTTTGTTTTGTACAAAGATGTATTATAACATAAAATAATAATATTTATTTACATATAGTTATGACATCCATTTACGTTATCAAAGCAAATTCAACACTTTCGATTATGGTATTATTTTAGAAAACCCGCATTATTATTATTAATTCTATACAGTAATGCAAGTAAACAAATTATATTTTATATACATTTCCAGCATTTGTTACTCAAGGGAACCCAAACGTTACCATTTCGGTGGAAAAGTCTCTAGAGGCAGACATAGTGTGTTGTATTTATGCTGGCGTCAAGCCATCTTGGGTTGGTCCACCTTTTGTCAACGGTCTGCCAACACAGTACTCCCACCAGGGTGTCGAAGTGTACAACGACTTCAATCACCGTCTAAGTTGGTTTGACAACAGAAGGATACTGCGTTTGGAACCAGTTTTCAGGAATGATACAGGTGTATATTCATGCTCATTGGCTGGAGTTGGAAACTGGACTGTTCGCCTAAATGTTAGAGGTAAGGTTTTCGTTGAAAAATTAGTTTGATGTTCTCTTACATTGAATAATTGTAAGTTAATAGCCTTACACAGTATCGTTTGTATTACAGTTCGTCCATTTCCTCCAACTATCGCGAACCGTTATCCTGATACTGATTTAATATATGGGAATGTGGGCATGCCCCATACACTGACGTGTATTTCCGCTGGCGGGTATCCTCAGCAAATTGTAGATTGGTATAAACGTGGTGAGACACCAACAAAATTGAATAGTAACAGTTGCAAATACTTACCAATATATAACACCACGGTCGATCTATTCAACGTGACGGTGGCGTGTACATTTACACCATCTGGCGACGACAACGACGCTACGTTCTTCTGTCAGTCTACCTATGATGATGAACCCACTCTGCTTCAATACACAGATGTTAAATTTAAATTGGCCTGTAAGTACAAATGCCCATGTTTGTATTGTATTGATTGCCTTTTTCTATCTACTTGTTGATTGTTCAAAATCTCTTCTAGTGTTACGCTGATCCCTTATTTATAAAACAACTTTAATTCGATTTCGTTTTGATTGTGCTTGTATGATAGTGCCACCGTCACAACCTATCCTACACTCCTTGGGTCCAGCTATTGAGGACAAGGTAGACACCGTCATTGCAAGGTGTTCGTCACACGGGTTCAAACCAAACGAAATTAACGTCACGTGGACTCTGCAGGGCGAAATCAGCGAACTCGATGACAACCCCACAATTACTGAAAATGAGAACGAAACGTTTTCTCTGGTGTCATATTATTCACGGACTTTTGACAGGGCACACAACGGCAGGATGTTAACATGCAATGTTACTCACATGACTCTGGTGCAGCACAATACGACATTTGGGATCATCACTGTTTTGTGTAGGTTTTTTAAAATCATATTCCTGTTTACATATACTACAATGTTAGTCAATGTTTATCTGTTAATGTGAAATTATTTCGATTCGTTAGCACGAAAATTCGTGGTTTGACCTTTATAGACATGTTCGTGGACGCTTGAATTCGTGGATTACCTATTCAATTACACAAGTTAAGTACGAGATCAACAAACACTGGAGACGCGTGTGTAAACATTCCAATGAATCACTGTTTTTTTCCAGTTTCGCCTCGCTACACAAACATGAGTGGCAATGTAGACGTGTTTGCAAACGGCATAAATAAGATGACATTGACGTGCAGCACAGATTCGTCTAGCCCAGCATCATCGATCAGCTGGTATATAAGCGGACGACTTGTCACCTCATACAAGAACATAAGTCTTAATGTTGGTGACTTTGGCGGACTGGTGACTTCACAGGAACTAGATTTTGTTCCCTCACGGGCGATGGATGGCGATGTTGTTGAATGCAAAGCGACCAATGAACGTTCTTTGGAAAATGCAAGGTGTTCGTCACACGGGTTCAAACCAAACGAAATTAACGTCACGTGGACTCTGCAGGGCGAAATCAGCGAACTCGATGACAACCCCACAATTACTGAAAATGAGAACGAAACGTTTTCTCTGGTGTCATATTATTCACGGACTTTTGACAGGGCACACAACGGCAGGATGTTAACATGCAATGTTACTCACATGACTCTGGTGCAGCACAATACGACATTTGGGATCATCACTGTTTTGTGTAGGTTTTTTAAAATCATATTCCTGTTTACATATACTACAATGTTAGTCAATGTTTATCTGTTAATGTGAAATTATTTCGATTCGTTAGCACGAAAATTCGTGGTTTGACCTTTATAGACATGTTCGTGGACGCTTGAATTCGTGGATTACCTATTCAATTACACAAGTTAAGTACGAGATCAACAAACACTGGAGACGCGTGTGTAAACATTCCAATGAATCACTGTTTTTTTCCAGTTTCGCCTCGCTACACAAACATGAGTGGCAATGTAGACGTGTTTGCAAACGGCATAAATAAGATGACATTGACGTGCAGCACAGATTCGTCTAGCCCAGCATCATCGATCAGCTGGTATATAAGCGGACGACTTGTCACCTCATACAAGAACATAAGTCTTAATGTTGGTGACTTTGGCGGACTGGTGACTTCACAGGAACTAGATTTTGTTCCCTCACGGGCGATGGATGGCGATGTTGTTGAATGCAAAGCGACCAATGAACGTTCTTTGGAAAATGCAGCGACTTCTTCAGTGGTTTTGAATCTAAGATGTAAAAATCTATTATTTGCAGTTCTTGAAGAGTAAATCAACTATTTTGCTTAGACAAGAAATCTCTGACGTTTAAATAAACAAATGTGCCGAAAACATTTTGGCATTTCCAAACGTTGCGTGATATTGATAGACATATTAGTACGTTGTTAAGAGGTAACAAACCACAACATTATCATATGATCAGGAACACTTTATTTTATAAATTTCATTACCTTTTGACATGATTGGGGAATCTACCTTGTGCATATACACTTATTATTTACTATATTAGAAACGCTTTCAAACACGACAATGAACGTTGATGTGTGTTTTTCTATAAACGTTTTACAGCGTAAAACAATTACAGTGTTGGTTTCAGATATTCCCGAAGTAAATCTTGATGTTCGTCACCCAACAAAGTCTGGGCCAGGGTGGATAAACTGCACCGTGTCCAGCAGGCCAGCCTCGAACATAACGATGTACAGACTTACTCCCCTTCCCGTTGTTATCACTGACAGTATCGTAAGAGGTGATAACTTCCTAAACTACACTATTCCTGCATATGAAGGCGTTTACCGATGTTCAGCTGATAACGGCCTCGGAGTTGTCGTTAACAGCGAAGTTCAACTACTAGAAAACCGTAATGTCCACGTCTGTTTTACCGTTATATTATAAATAAACTTATTTTAGAATGAGACATTGCAGCACAGGGGCATTTAGTTCAGTTGGTAAAAGCAACTGTCTGACTTTCAAGTGGCCGTGCATTCAACCCGGACCGATCACAGAGTTCTAGTAGTTGATTTGCCAGATGCTGGTATGAGGATAATCTCCCGATCTTTGTTATGCTTAAGTAAAGTTTCAATGACAAAGTGCGGATAAATTGAAACTTGCAAAAAAAACTTTGTTATGAATTATTTCACAAATGCATTTTTTCTATTTGCTAAAAACGTTTAACCTAAAATAGTATTCATGCAAGTGTCAATGCACATCACGTATTACAAAATACATACAATTCAAAAGAACAGTGATACAAACTAGTCATAAGACTATTTATAGGATCAATTGTTGTCGCATTTGTCTTACTTCCAGCTGTTCAGGAATCGCATCGGGAATGTAGCAATATATCGATGTCGCACGTGGCGGGAGGTACCGTTGGTGGCGTTGTCATAGGAACGATTGTAACACTCGTTGCCACGGTGATGTTTTTCAAACTGCGTCAAACTCGTTTAGGTTCATTGTTTAATTGCACATTTCGCTATGTCAGTAAAAAATGTTTAAAGATATTTGTGAACACATTCAAACCAATTAGATTTGCCTCTTTGTTACCAACTGTTGTTTTCCTTATTTGTAACAATTGATCAAAGAAAGCAGGGTTAATGTATTAATCTACTATAGATTTTACCAAATTATATGTATGATCTTGAATTCTAGTGAAGAAGAAGAGAGGGGATGTCGTCAAAGACAATTTGAGGTAGTATTAGTTTTAAAATACAATACCTTCTTGAAATAGGACAATAATATAACAGACAGATGCGTTTTCTTCAGACTTTTGTCATAGTTTACTTCGCATTAAATGATTATTTTGTTGAAAGAGACAGCAAAACGACACGGGCCACCAGCAAGCTATACGACACACTGACCGATGTATCCAGCGAGGCGCCCTACGACATTCCGGGAGACGTTTCCGGTGAAGCACCCTATGAGATTCCGGGTGAGTCCTGGTTTTTGTTCACCGTAGCAACCTTCTTTGAGTTATTTAAACTTAAATAACCACACTTGTCGATTGAAAACATAATTACTAAGATTGTGTATAAGTAGGCAATATTATGAACTTTTTTCTAAAACTAATAAACATTAACCCGTATGTGTAGGTGCAACTGCTAATAGAATGAATATAAGCTAAAAGGTAGATTTATAACGCGTTTTATTCTTTGTAATCTACAAATATACATTCCTGCAAATAACACTTCATGTTTCAGATCGTCGGCATGTAACGTCAGTTCTTTGATTTGATAAACCCTCTTATTAGACTTTCTCTGGATTCTTCACAAACATCCGAAGTAGGTTTTCAAGAAGTCCCTATAGTGTGAAGAATGCGGTCTTAAAACAGAGATTTTGGTTTAGCGCTCTAGGTGTCACATGAAGCCTGTGTCATCGATAGAATGACCTCTTACTCGGTCAATAGCCTATACGTAACAAAGGACAGTGCTCAAATGATGGTTGCGCTGTATGACTCAACGAACGCTTTTGGACATGATAACATAGCATTAAAACATTCAAAGAAAAACTACTTAACTAAAATAAACGCCTACGAAAAAGGAATAAATCGAATTTTAAGTTTTGTAGGCGTTTGAAATCACATAGAAGCAGTGAATACTAGCGAATATTCTTTGACGAATATCCGACGTCGGGAGATACGACAAATCGTTATGCGTTCATAGGAAATCAAAGTACAATGGTATTTTAGTCTGTGTATCCATATAGTGGTTTGTGACTTGTGTTGTAATATGTGGTTGTTTATATATTGCAATACACATATTAACATATTTGTATGCTTTGACATGCTTTGACATGCTTTGACAGCTGTATAATATAAATAAATATTGTATGAACCGTTTTAATCACCAATTTCATTAAATTCTGAACGATATGTTATCGATTATGATAAAAAATCTGAAAAAAAGAAAATCCATTGAAGCATAGCTAGTATTGGGAAAATAGCAGCCTCGGTATTATTGCCTCTGTTCACCAATGGTAATGGAGGATGCCACACCACTGAATGGAATTGTAGAAGTGTATATTCTTTTGTACGTCTTGGCCATTGAAGAACCATTTAAACAATACTTACCATTGCAGAAAAGTACACATTTTGAGTTAAGTAAAACAATGCGCATAGTAGTGCGACAAAAATGCGCACATGATATTCACTTAATTAGTCGATTTTGTTTTCATATGTAAGGAAAAGCGTAGCATACTCGAAATACATTGTGAAATAAATTTCAGGCCAGCAACACATCAATGTTTTTGTTTGCTTGACAATACACTTGTTTCAACTGTCATTTCTCATGTTGCATGTATCCAGTACTTGAAGACGTTCTACTTGAAATACATTCAATTTAACGACTAGAAACACGTGCCGCTTTTTTTTTTAAATCTATAAAATCAAATTATTTTCTCATTTGTATAATGTCTTACATATCTCTGATGCCTGTGTGGCGGCTGTAAAAAGTCGCCCCGTACTTCATCATTGGGTAGTCATATTTTTCTGGTCCTCAGGGATCATGGAGTGTACATGTATGTTGTTTACATTTGAAAATGGAGTTCCGCTCATGCGCTAGGGGGCGTCAGTGGTGTGGCATCATTCATTACTACTGATGA
>Ga0224511_10000186_pt1 | contig 24395 bp, 17 predicted proteins | sample SF_May12_sed_USG_2_FD_169988 | JGI IMG/M metagenome (GOLD analysis project Ga0224511, IMG submission 169988) | Sediment microbial communities from San Francisco Bay, California, United States - SF_May12_sed_USGS_8_1 | ecosystem: Environmental > Aquatic > Marine > Sediment | place: USA...
ATCCGTCTGATATAACCTCTCAATACTTGTTTTGCTTATCTTTTTATTAGAGCTATTGAAATAAATGGCCTGTACGAACAGGGTATGATTGGTTACCATGTTTCAACAATACTTTTTTACATCAATTGAGCTTATTTTTATCCACGTTTTGCATACGTAGTTGTTGGATGCGACCCACTTGTTACGCCTAACGGATCAACCAACGGTACATTGTACGTTAGCGGCACTGTGCGTGTCCTGACGTGTGATGCCGGGTATACGCTACAAGGAGACGGTGTGATACGGTGTGAGCAAAACGGCCAGTGGAACGTTACATCGATTTGCGCCATTGGTACAAATTTGTTTGTAGTCGCACTGTACTTAACTAATGTAATTTAGTTTATTTATTATTCGGTTGAAATACATTCTACAGGCCAAAACGATAAAAAGGGTAATCCGAATGATAAACAGGTTGGTGAATTAGGAAATATATTTTAATTTTGCGTGCTTAAACGTCAGTTAGAGCACGAATGCGAGTTCAGTCGCGTAATAACTTGAGCACGAAGGCCGAAGCGAATAATTAAAGTTCGAAGGCCGCAGCGACTGAACGGTGAAGTGTGCTCTAACTGCCGATATAGCACGCAAAATCAAAATTTATTTACATTCTTACACCTTCATTTTACTCATTTTAAAAGAAAATCGAAGAATGCAGAAACTCTTTTTCGGAAATGAACGCATTCTGTCAACTACGGCCGATCTTAGGCGATCCTTAGTTCTTCCCCAAATTAATTTCGTATTTCTTAATAAAGTTTTACTCAGTTTAAGTCCAGTTTAATTTAAATACTATTTTCCCGTTTAGAAAGGGGCACAACTATCACGAAACAAAATAGTTTTCAATTTCTAATGGTATGCGTCGCACTGCGACGTCATTTTACTTCGACCGGAAGTAAACATGATGCAGCTTTTTCACATATTATCAATTTCTTTTTTCGGTGTTTTAAGAGAAGACTTTGGTGTAATGTCGATTTTATGTGATAAACGTAAGTTGGGATGAATTGTTTAACAGTTAAAACGTACTTAAAGCGACAAGGTAACTGAATTAAATAGAGTTTTACTCATTATATATCGATTTACTGGACACGACTGGTGGCATTGAACCATTTTATCAAAATGAAAATTATCCTAGCATGGTTGTTTTCTTAAACATGTTATTTTTTAAATATTAACATGCGCAAAAACATCCCTTTAAGTTTAAATTACAGTTTTCTTAAGTAAATACTGCATACGTCAAAAGAACTTACTTTTTTCAACATAATCTGAAGCTAAAACACGCAATACTTATTTTCTTTTCCTTTATTTGTGTAAAAAAGCTGTAGAAAAACACCCAAACTTGTTTCAATTGTGCAACGTAAACAATGCATAAAAAACCTTGCCGTACTGGACACTTTGTTGCAGCACTGCACAATAAAATCAATACTCAAACGGCATATTTCATTAGTTGCGCCTTTTAAACAGTGAAATTATCGATGTATGTACTATTTAAATTACTGTTTCAATTTGCGACCAGTGGTTTTAAAAAAAATTATAATTCACTTAGAATTTCTATTTATAGCGCGTAATAAATAATTAAATGTGTTATGAGGGAAGAGCGAACAGTCTTTTCCTCCCGCTGACAAGGTTATTTTATTCACTTAAAACAAGCAATTAAAATGTGAAATTGAACTTTTCATCAGTTGAATAAAGCGCATTTCTTTATTTAAAAATGTAAACATAAGGATTGAATTTCATTCTGGTTGCTTTGATGGGATCATGAACGCAATGGTAAAACTGGCAAATTACCCATGAAGCGATGTCTCTAGCACGTCATTGCATGTCAATGTTTGTGTTATACTTTACAGAATGTCCTTCCTTGCCGGATTTTGAAAACGGCGACGTTGCCACTACCAATAGAAACCTGTACGGTTCAGTTGCCACGTTTTCATGTCATACTGATTTGTTACTTGTTGGTAATACTATAATAACGTGTTTGGAGAATAAAAGATGGAATGGAACGGTGCCCTCTTGCAACCCGAAAGGTACACGCTTCATTCTAAATGCACAGTGATTGCTACGTTTAGGTTTATATCAATAACTCGTTGACTTGTTTTGAGAACGTAAGTTAATATTACGATATCAAACAAAACTCATGAAATGTGCGAATACATTTGATAAGCATGTGTTGGTAATTTTGTAAATAAATAATATGTATATATGTTTGCAAATTCCGACTTCAGTGACTTTGCACCCATACGGGGTGGCGGAGGGAGATAAAACGTTGCCTCGGACCAACAATGTTTGTAGCCAGGAGGTCAACTTACCACTTAGAATCCCTATATATGGCAATATGAAGAAAAGGATGCATGTAATTTATGTTTTCTAATTTAAAGATTATTTTACAAACCTAAACAAAAAATAGAGATTTATTTAATTTTTGCCGTTGCGGTCTTTTTTATATCTTAATTTTATTAGTGGCATACATTTTCACGCATGTTGAATCTCCGCGAAAATATTAATTAAAAAGTGTCTAACATCTATTTAAATTTGTTTTTATCTTAATCTTGATATAACGCAATATTGTTTTTTATATAAACCATTTATTTCAAAATTAGGTGTGTACATAAAATGCTAGTGCTTTACAATTCCCCAATGCGATATGTTTTCCACCTGTTTGTATATCTTCTAAAATGTTTTTCAATTGTTGACACACACTTTCAGATCTGTGCAAATGGTCTTGTTAGCTTTGATAGGGAATTTCGTCAGCCAATCCCTGCGAGAGATGAATCACTACATGGAGGATATCTCGTAGCTCCATTCTACGCCAGTGTTGATATGGAATCGCCAAATGCTGGATCTGTGTTTTACAGAGTAGTAGATCTTCTTAACAACCAAACTGACATAACCTCACCCGCTGTTAAACAACTTGAACAGTTAGTCACAAAGTCTACCAATGGTCCAAATGATTTCACGGCAAGCACGTTTATTGTTGTAACGTGGGAAAATATTTTACCTGGACAGAGAACTATTTTCTCGACAACGGTAGAGACCAAATTTATACGGAGTTGTAACGTACATATAAACAATACACATAAATCTTTTTATTGATATAAAAATATAAAAACTATGTTGATAAATAAATTCTATTCATGTTCAGTAATTTATTTAAGTTAAATATATAATATATTGGGTAATCATTATCAAAACATATTTCGTATTTCATATATCGTATTTCACTTAAAAACTTGTTTTCCTGTTGTCAATAGGGATCCACCTTTCAGCTGATAATAGTGTCTGATGGCATTAACACCTACGCGCTGTTCATCTACTCTCAAATGACATGGACCACAGAAGCAGATTCCCCGGATGTTTGGATCGGTTATGTGGCCGGAAGTGACTCATACTATACGAACTTCTTCTCGTTTACCCAGCAAGCATTGAGAATGCATTTACACGCTGTTACTAATGGTAAGTCAAATAATGTTGTATCTTATTTATTTGTATATTTTACTTGTTTACTATTTATGTATGGTTATAGAAAAATGTGGATAGCAATTAAAATTAATGTTGTTTTTAAAAGTGAAGAACGAAATCAAAGTCACAGATGACTTATTATAATATAAGTTTTTATCCAACAAAAATCATCAAGCTTTCTCCGTGGAAAACGACGTCTCGTGATTAGTCAATATATACCTAATTTCGGCTTAAAGGAAAGGGACTCGGTAAAAATTTAAAATGGTGTTCTAATGATAAAATATGAATTCGATAACTAATATGGAATTAAATGAAACACAGTTTGTAAGTATTGGTATTCATGTCCAAACAAATTCTGTTCCTTTGAAATCATGGACTCTTTGTTGTTTATAAAAACCGAATGAGTTCCGCTCATGCGCTAGGAGCGTCAACGAAGTGGCATATTTCATTTCCATTGATGAACATCTTCAATAAAAGCGAGGCTGCTTTTTTCCTCATGCAGGCTATGCTTTTATAGGACTTTACCTTTTTCAGATTAAAAGCAAATAAACGTGTTTCTCACTGCAAATGTATTTTCTAGTTATAGTCTGATTGTTTTTATGGCCAATTCACTTTATAATACATCATCGTTACTAAATGCATCTTATTTACAAAAACAAAAGTGTGCAATGCTAAAGCCTAATTGCTTTCTTGTAGGCATGTATAGTATTTTAGTAAAGCGTCTAACAGACGACCGGACGTTATTGCCAAACACAGCGGTACAGTGTGTATCATGGTATCATGACACAAAGCATATGAAAGAAGACATTGAGACGTTCTCCAACATATTGCCTGAATGCCCCTGTGACTTGACATTTATGTCGTTTGACCCGTGGTGGAAATGGAGAGCGGTAGAGGAGGAAGACAGAGTGTGTTATTATTTGTGGCATGAACTTGCATTTAATACATTCGGAAAGGCAAGTAGATTTAAACTCTATTAATAAGGAGGGAGGGAGGGACGGACGGACAGACGGTCGGACGGACGGACATATATTGCACACTTATGCTTTTTAATATGGTAACATTTAAATTGTCTTTAACTATTTATTCGAGTTTTCGATGCAAAACATTATCAATGTACATTCTTAAAACTGACTTGTATTTGTAGACTTGTTGCTACGAAAGAGCAAGAGGTTTATTCGCCGACTCTACCCATGTAGCTGGTGGATTATTGATACGTCATCCCCAGTTTGAAAGAGAACATTTAAGGCTTGATGTTTTGCTGCAATGGATCAGATCTTTGTAATTTGTACCATGAATTACATCCTGTGGGGTCCTGCTATAAAACTTCGACTTATCGTTTAGGTAAAGTGATTTATATCTACGTAGGCAACTTTAAAATCAAGTCATGTACACGCAGCAAGATGTAGAGTATATTGATCAGTAGTGTAATCAATTAATGTTAATATGTCTATTGATTACCATGATACGTAGATTAAAACGTGTGTTAGCAATTCTAACGTGCATGTGTTGGCCTATTTAGTTATCTTACTATATTTTAATTGAGTTAAGTTTGTTAGTTTTTGTTGTTAATTTTGGAACTCGTCTCGGTTGTTACAGGTATATATTGGGGCGATCCGCACTTCCGGACTCTGGACAATCAGAATTTCACTTTTAATGGTCTGGGAGAGTACACCATTCTTCAAGTCGGAACAGAAAATTTGACCTTTGACCTCCAAGGACGGACATCTAGACCAGTGCGAGACGATGGGACACTGTCTACAGCAACGGTATTTAGCGCGTTGGCAGCGAAGGAGGAACCAACAGGAGCAACAGTCCATTTTGAGCTGAATGACAACAAATCAGGTACGACTAATACCTTGTGTAAACCATTCATTCAAGCGTTCTTATTATCACTGTAAAAGATCTGGTCATCTGCGATCATGGAGTGTCTGTTGTGCTGTTCTGACAATAGATGTTTGCTAATGCGCTAGTGATGTGCATTCTTTCATTGCCATTTATACACATCTATAATATCTTATATTACAAGGCTTTTTGTCCTCAAGCAATGTGTGCTTCCTGTTGATTTACCCTTTTCTTAACTCAGAACAGTGATTTTAAGTCTCGGGCACATTTCATGTATCAATGTAAATTGGTTAATTACGTTTTGACATGCGTTTCCAACCCACCCCTTTGTTTAGTGTATGTAGCATTAGCTTTCTATACACACTGTCCTTTCAAAGGTTATTTAAATGTAATGGATTTTATTTCAACTAAGCGAGAGTGGAAAATATGCTATGAGAACATATTTCTCAATAATTGATGTACAAAAATATATATTATATACACAAAAAATGTCTCTTATTGGCACGACAGTGTGAACGCGAAACTGGATACATGTGCATAGTTTGAAAACGATATTTTCCTATTGACAGTTATATGTTTATTATGTATACATTTATGTTTTCCAGATGTTATATTTTATGGAAACCTGCAGGACCTAACACTTCAAAAGCGATCACTCGAGAATGAAGATTATGTCTTCAGTTTAGACACAGTTGTCATCACGGCGAAAGACCAAACCTACACAGCTTTTTTTCCTCGCAGCGGTAGGAATAATTAATTTTCATTATAAAAGCAGTATTTTATGCCATTTAAATTGAATATTTGGATCAAAGAAAACATTGACTATGTTATTTAAACACGTCAAACTTAATGCATTTATGTGTTTGAACCGTATAAACAAAGTCAAGACTATGTTTGGAAAACTCATTTGTCTTTACCAGGGATTTGGTTCAATGTAAGCGTTGCAGCGCAAACATTGGCTGTTAGCACATTCGTCCCATTAAGATTCAGAGGCGAGGTGAAAGGCCTTATGGGGAATTTTGACGGCGACCCAAACAACGATTTTCGCACTCCAGATGGAACGCTGCTTTCTGCAAATGCAACTGAAAGAGAAATATTTACCTACGGTAGTCGTTGTAAGTTGCCATCACATTATCAGAGGGATAGTTAAATGTTAACTCAAACTTGCTTCTTTCGTGCAGCCAAATATATGTTTTCATAATCCATCACATTTTGACTTGTTATTGGTGTGCTAAATGAATATCTAGTAGCTACTGTCTGATTCGTGTTGAGGGAAGGATTTCTTTTTAACTTTGTTACCCACTACCATACAGGGGAAATTGATGGTGCGGAGTCTGCGTTTGTGTATAGAAACGGGACAAACCATTCCGATTACCACAACGCCAGCTATGTGCCTTATTTTCTGGACGAGATGAGCAACCCAACATTGCGAGATGAGGCCGTACATGTATGCGGAGACGCATCACGTGTACAATGCATTTTTGACTATATTTTTATAGATAGACAAACAGCGGAACAAACATTGAAACTGGATAAAGAGGAACACGTTTCTTCCGGTGAACTAGGTATGTGTTTGCGCAATAAAGCTGACCGGTTGGTTATTTCGATTGATTCGGTAAATCGTTAAAGATGCTAGGTCTGTATCTTTATGCCCTTATAATCGATCACAAATCTTGCAAAATGTTAAGTATACTAAATAAATTAACATTGCAAAATAATTTGCAAAATATTGTGACATATAATGTGTTTATGCACAAACAGTAAAAACACAATCACAACAAAACAAACAATCAAACCTTAAAACCCTTACCAGTGCCGAAGCCGGGAATTGAACCCGGGATCTCTTGCACCTAAAGCGGATGCGTTACTACTGCACCACCGAGTCAACTGAAAGTATCGATTGTTAACAAGCTATTTCACTAATTCGACGCAATGGGTCAAAACGTAAATAAACAAATCCGATTTTGCGGGCCAGACATTTTCAACAATTTATTTACATGCATGAATATCTATATTTGGCAGTTTTTCATATTTACGGGAGTAGGTTTCACTGCTTAAATATAGTTAAACTGTAAGATGTTAACAATTCTGACCTAAAAGATACAGGCTTAGTATCTTTAAAATAGTATTAAAATCAAGAACTATGTTTCACCAAAACTGTGTATGCCTAAGTAATACAGTGCAACGTTGTCATATTTTATTTAAAAGGTACATACACTTCCACAGTATTTTTACCGTAAACAGTAAAGACAGACAATTTTAAGGTCCGACTTTAAAATTATCTTAACTAACTTACACCTTCTATACGTAAACACTTATCTATTAACTTGAATCAACACAAATTTACAACCGGTTAGAGTGCTAGATCTTATATTCGGCGTATTTTACTATTTAATATCAGTCACTATAGTATATCTGTCTCACTTTTTTGTTATGCACATATTAAGTAAACACATTTACATTGTGTTTTCAATGTTGATCTATATCATCAGATGCTTACAACTGCTATTGCCACTTACCGTATACCTACGGGCTTTGGACGCGCAAACGTGTACAGTACTCGGCGCAAAAATGATTAAGGCGCAAAACAGATTTTCGAAAAGCAAATTACTGACAACTGGCAAATAACACATTATTTATAACTCATCCCCAATTTATTAAACAAGAACGTTTTTTTTCTTGATAACAATAAATAAGGTAAAGAGCACATGCTAACATGGTTAGGCCATGCGAGCTGGGCATCGTCTTATAATGCTAGCAAATTTAGTCTAAGTTACGCAAGTCACTACAATTACAGACAAATCTCAGGGATATGTTCATGAATAAAGAAAAACTAGCGATTACATTTATTAAGCTAAGATAAAATGTCAGTGAAGTAGTTGACGTTAAACATCAATTTTTTTTAACAAAGATGTCGTCTGTTTGGTTAGACAGCTAAACAATCAATGGATTTATTATTACCAACGGATAACATTTAAAACATGTTGTACACCTTCACCTGCAAAACGACGATTTTTTACTAAACTTATTACATTTACATTCTTCACTTCCGGAAGCTACAATGTATCTCAGTTTCCAGATCTATTTTCCATATTGGTCTCTACAAATCTTGTACATGAATTTATTAAATTAAAGTTAATATACATGACTCTACGCATCTGCAATAAACTGCAATTTTATGATATACGCCGAGCACTGAGATAGCCAGAGAATAAGTTCCACTACTCTATATACTTGCAACTTATGGTAAGACCTTTGTAATGGACTATGAAGGATACACATTTGTATTTTTATCAAAATATAAACAAGATCTTTTTATTAAAATGTGATATATATTACGCTTTTACTTTAAAATCATAGACAAATCTTTTTAAAATACAAGTAACCCTTGTTTACGTTAATTAATTAATGGGAAGTAATTGTTCACCTTATTTTCTCCCTTTAATATATATAGAATGAAAAAGTTCAATCTTGTTTATAAAATCAGAAAAAAACTGCGAAAAGCGGCGTCGTGAATCGTCTGTAAATGTCATATGTTTCAATAAAATAAAGTTTTTAAAACTTCTACCTAGCTGCAAATCTATGAATCCATCACAAAGGTCTTACCTTAAATCTTGTATTCTAGTTTGCCTATCATGTTCGTTGTGGTGATGATATGGTAAGGTTTTGTTTGTTAATGAACATCATATATGGCAATAACAATGTAAACACATCGATATATATTTTAGTGAAATCAACGCCAATGTTAAGTGGGTGTGCTGGTCGAAACATTGTTCCAAAAGGTGGCTCACTGCAGTGTCCTATTACCGCAGACTTAGATTCAGTCCGATTGGACATTTTCATAAACGGGGTTTTCGCAAAGACTGCAACGACAAACATGGTTGATTTACCTTTGTCTACATCGGGATCGATGGATGTGAGGTAGGTACATCAACAGTGAGGGTACATTGCTCATTAAAACACACTGAAATCGCTTTCAATCGCAAAGAAAATTAGTTTAGAAATAACAACAATGGTATGGTTTGATTGTATGTTTATCGCAATTTCAACAGGGTTTTAGCGACCGACAGAGAGACAAACAAAAGCAAGATGATGCAAATACACATTTTAGTATGCAGCTGTAGTGGGCATGGAAACTGTACTCAAGAAGCCGACGACATACTTCCAGGAAGTGGACCTTTTAGATTTAGATGTATATGTGAACACGAGTATGAAGGTAAAAGTATAATTATGTAAAATGTACATTATTTTGATTGTGTGTCCTTTATTGAATAACACACTGTGCTAGACAACGTATCATCGTCTTTGGATATCTTTTTCACAACGAATTATTATTTTTGATAAATAAATCAATACATGTGTCAATTAATAGGAGTCAGCTGCGAGGAAGTGAAGCGTGGTTGTATGCAGAGTCCTTGTCTTGTAGGACAAGAATGTTACAACTTGAATGTCTCTGAGCAGCTTCGACTTGGACAGTCGCACCGTTGTGGACCATGTCCAGCCGGTTATACAGAAAACGGAACCGCTTGTGTTGGTTAGTAACACACGTATTTATTTTAGGTGTATATCAATGTGTTTCTGGTTTCCATCCATACATATTCAAACGTTACCTGCACGTGGTTTTATGTATTCCATACTTCATACCTTATTGCAACCGCACCATGATTTCTTTTAGCACGACGATTTGGCAATTTTAAGATTTAAACGATTTATAACGATTATTATATCACTGTTTTTTGTGTCCATGTTTGCAAATACAATTTACAATATCTAGATCTCTTAATTTTGAACTAGTTAAACCTTTTACAAGTGTGGTTTCAGATGCGGATGAGTGTTCCCAGACGCCTAGTCCATGTGCTCATTTATGCCATAACACGGAAGGAAGCTTCGTTTGCTCTTGTTACGATGGTTACCGAGTAAGTCAACTAGACAAGGCACAGTGCAATGGTACGTTTTTGTGTGTGTAAAACTGTAAATACGTTTCTAAACATAATGCCAAACACACACACGTAAATATATTATAAGGAGTCTTATTTTATAATTTATTCTTTGCACATAGGACAAGGCTGTCATTTTCATCTTACGGTGCTGGAAACGTACCCCCTATAGTAAGACAGGTCACGTGCGGTTTCCCGTGTTTTCTATTACGAAAATTGCATTTATTTGCTGCATTATGAATGTAAACATGAAAAGATAGTTTCATGGCCGTTTAACATGTACAAGTACAGTATTAAAAACAATCTACATTGAGAAATCCCCGTCGTCTTTCCACAAATCCGGACTATTATTAAACTATTTGAAAAGAAAACCCTGATCACCGTTTGTATCAACATCTTTATGATAAAAATTAGAAATACAACAAACAATTATGTGTTACTGACGTCTGGGGGAATTTCTGTTAGGTACGAAATTAGGAAAGCATTTTCATTGATCGTATTCATTGATCGACAGAATAGTCCGTTCTTCGAACGAAACACCGCTTGCATAATCAAGTTATATTATTATTTCTGTTATTCTGTTACACACTCTTGATTTAATAGCCGATATTATTAAAGTCAGTGACCTTCGAAATCCAGACATTTTGTAAAGTAAATACAATTTTATATTTCTGTGACTTCATCACGGGTTCATTATATGCGTACGCTAGTGTTTTACTTTAAGGGAATACTTTGCTTTAGGTTCCTGTTATCAGCAACACCAAGTTCCATGAAATATAATATACAGTCATGTTGAAACATACTGCTTTCATGTGTCCTAGTGTGGGTTAGAACATCCAACCCTACGGCTTCATGCCGTCAGGCGTTAACGAGATGCACTACACCCTCGGGATTGATATTCTAACCCACATCAGGGACCAGGTGAAATATACGTATATGCTTTAGACTTTATTGACTCCACACATGCGTAAAATATTCGCATTCTTCTACTTGCTGCATACTTTGCAGATATAAACGAGTGTGACGAGGCGTTGGACACGTGTCAACAGCTTTGTGTAAATACACCAGGCGGCTTCAATTGCTCGTGTCGGCAAGGTTACACTATTATTTCGGCAACACACGCATGTAATGCAGGTACAATACTTATGTTTCAAAACATTTAGGGTGTGTACAAAAATCAGTTGTAAATGCATAATTTATGTAAACAGTATTTGTGTGTTCCTATTTATTTTGGAATATTATATTTATATGTACATATGGATTATCATAGTTGTTCCTAAATTAGTCAAGTAGTCCTAGTAATTCTAAACAAATCATGTTCAATGTTTCCATCGCATAATTGATTTTATCTTCTCTATTTTTAACGCGTGCCATGTCACAGATGTTGCGGAATCGTGTAAGACGATGTCTTGTCCGGCTTTGTCTGTGTGCGTTGTAAACGAATCAGGCCAGCCGGTCTGCGAATGCAGCAACGGGTACACCCTCATGGCGTCAGATAGTCTAGCAGTATGCACAGGTTTGCTTTATTCTTATAACTGTAAATCACTTTAAAATCGAAACTATCGGCATTTTTTCCAATTTGCAACCTTAGCGAATATGTCGGGAAATTAAAACAACATGCTGTGTTTCTTCAATTGAAGTGAAATATCTCACGATGTAATACATTTAACACATTGTTGAAAAATAGACACGTGTTTTGTCATTCAAACATTTTAATGTACCGTTAAGCATTTTGTACCCCTAAGTACACATACCGGTTACAGGTGTGAAGTATGATAATGTTTGAGAGGCATTCCAATGTTTAACGTGTCCGTCGCCTTATTTTATACGACTTCAAACTTCGTTGTGCGCAAAACAATGACAACTTAAGGACTCTAAAGTACACAGTGTTAAATTGTATGCTTTTCACATTGCACGTAAAAGTACAATATACAAATATAAAATATAAGTTTATCAATCACATCAAATGTGGCAATAAGACTTAAACGTTACTGTCAACCCAAGAACGAGGCAAGCATTAGGCTAAACGGTCGGTAAAAGTTAACGCAAATGCCGGATAATAGTAATTAAGCAAACTTACATGAACACTTAATCTTAAGCGAAAATAAATATAATTTATACGTAACTATTATTCATATCATTATGGAAAATCGTTCCACATTTACATTTTCACTGGGTACAAATACAACTATTTACAGTTTTCGTTGGGTAACAACTACATGACTTCGTTGAGAACCACAGCCTGTGACGCTTCGCTTGTTCCATGTGATTTTGACATATACACTATGTTTCAGACGTAGACGAATGCAGCCAGAACGTGTGTCATCAGCGATGTACGAACACTGTCGGCAGTTTCCTGTGTTCGTGTCATTCCGGATATAAGATGTTTGCAGACAGGAATTGTGCAGGTAAATTTTCTAGCCTCAGGTTATTGTTTTTAGTAGTACCCTTCTCAGGATATTGCATGTAATTACATTGTACCATACAATACATGAACTGGTACAGGTACATACTTTTCTTATTCTGTTTGTAGAATGTGCGTTTGGTTTGTGGGGAGTAGACTGCAGAAACAAATGTGAATGTAGTGACGAGGGCACATCCACCTGTGATAATGTCAGAGGATGTGTATGCAAGCCCGGGTACACGGGAAATTCTTGTGAGGTAGACATTGACGAATGCGAACAGAACCCCAACATCTGTGGGGATAAACAACAATGTATAAATACGGCCGGATCACATCTTTGCAAATGTCGACACGGTTTTGTTTTTAAGCATGAGTATGATGAGTGCAAAGGTAATTCAATTGATGTATTAATCATGGTAGCAAGAAAACCAATTAACATAATATTTAAATAAATAAATATGCATGGAATGTCTATTTGCGTCTTTTATATGTATATATACAGTCTGTTAAAAACTATTTAGTTACCACAATTTACTTTTGCTACATTGTAGATGTTGATGAATGCGCCAGTCCCCTCGACAATGAATGTGAGCAATTGTGTGAGAACACGTTAGGTGGATATGCGTGTTCTTGCAGAGAGGGATACATCCAAGATGGACCAACCAACTGTACAGGTGGTACAATTTATATACACACCGTGAAACGCAAATAAGCGAAACCGGTTGCTTTCTTAGGACTTTTCCATATGTCATATGATTTGAATTACTATACGTTGTATTTAGTGATTGTTTGTGTGTCGGCTGTAAAATGTCGCCTCGTACTACATCAGTGTGTAGTTTTATTGTTCTGGTCCTTCTGGATCATGGATTGTATGTTGTTAACATTGGAAAAATACGTTCCGCTCATGAATGTGATAGGGAGGTGACAATGTATGGACATTTTTCATTTTCATTGAAGTACAGCTTGAATAAAACCTAGGCTGCTAGCTTCCCCGTGCAAACAATGCTTCCTTGGAGCTTGTCGTTTTTCTCAGATTGTAAAAAAAGGTATGTGTTTTGAAAATTGGTTGCCTCTGTCCCTTTTTCAGATATTGACGAATGCCGGACCAAGCATAACTGTTCGCACGTATGCCACAACGTCAATGGGTTCTATCAGTGCTATTGTAGTTTTGGTTATAAACTTAACGATGACCGTCACTCATGCAAAGAAAGTAGGAATTTTATATTTACAAATGTCCTATATGTTCATCCATGTAAGATATGCTTGTTTCAAGTGCAAGTTTATAACTATAATCTTCATTTGCTTACGTCTGAAACCAAGTTCACAAATGACGTAAATGTGTTACGTTTTTTTCAGTTCGGAATCCCTGTCTAGAATTGAGCAACCTGAATTGTTCTCATTATTGCGTTATCGAATACCAGACTGCGAAATGTCAATGTCAGCATGGTTTTTTGTTGGCTAACGACAGTCAGACGTGTATTGGTATGGTACAGATTAATATGTGAATGTTGAAACCAGTATAAGTACATGTAATATACAACATATGATATATACTGTAGCTTACCATTATAGATGGTTAAAATGTAACGACCGCAAATAAACCTCAATAACATGATTGCGACGAAACTAGTTACATATACACAGGTCCGTGTATGTAGTATCTGAACCGTCATTTACATGTATATAGTCCAATCTTTAGCTTTACAAACTTCAAAAAATCAAATTAAATTAGTGCATTAAAACTTCGCACATTCAATTAGACACCTGTGTACATATGATTTTAGCTGCGCTTTACAAAACATTTTTGACAGATATTGACGAGTGCCGCGACCAGAATTTTAACAGATGCAGTGATGGTGCCGAGTGCCGAAACACCAATGGATCATACGAGTGCATATGCCCAATCGGGTCAAAACTAGAAAACGACGCTAGAACGTGCAAAGGTGGACACGTAAAATACGAAAAACAAAAAGTTTAATTCCCCATATCCGAAATGCTTTTCACAATTTAAACGTATTTGTTTGTTAAAAGGAAGTGCAGAATGTAGATTTTCAATTTAATGTGTATGTGTATAAACGCTGCAATATAAATGATATTATATTGGAATATTGGTTTGCAGAATGTGATGAATTTCACTTTGGACACAATTGTGGGCAAACGTGTTTTTGTCATCATGGCGTCTGCAACAATATAAATGGTAACCTGTTTCATTTTCAATATTTTATGTTTGTTTTCCTGTTGAGAGCAAGGCTGAGTTTATTACATGTATTCCGTTTTAAAGATGTTATGCCTGTATATTTTAGGTCAGAATTGTTTACATCTTACAATTTAACTATATTTTAGCAGCGAAACATACTCCCGTAAATATGAAAAACTGCCAAATATAGTTATTCATGCATGAACACATATTACAGAAAACATGTATTTGTTAAAAAATGTCTGGCCCGCTAATTCGGCTTGGTTTATTTACGTTTTGACCTATTGCGTTGAAACAGTTAAATAGCCTGACTACAATTGATACTCTCAGTTGAATCGGTGGTACAGTGGTAACGCATCCGCTTTAGGTACAAGAAGTCCCTGGTTCAATCCCGGCTCCAGCAAGGGTTTTTATGTTTGATTTTTTGTTTTGTTGTTGTTTTGTTTTTAGGTTTTGGCAAAAACACATTATTTGTCACAACAATATGCAATTCTGTTTGCAATGCTAATTTATTTAGTATACTCTACATATTGCAAGATTTGTGACTAATTGTAAGGGTATAATGACACAGACCTAGCATCTTTAACAGGTTGTGAGTGTGAGACAGGCTGGTCAGGGGAAGACTGTAGTTTGGATGTGAATGAATGTGACAGGTCATCGCCTCCTTGTGAAGATGCAGATTCAGTTTGCATTAATGTGCCAGGCAGCTTTCGTTGTCAGTGTCAACAAGGGTTTTACAGGAACTCTGGTGTTTGTGTTGGTAAGAATGTGTATTTTAACATAACTATTTTAGCTTTTTATCTTTTACACTGTAACATAGACAATCCTTTGCAGTAAAACATTTTAGACGTCACAGGAGTAATTGTATATTGATTACTTTGTATATAAATTAGTGTGTGCGCATTTTCGATAATGATATTCCAGACATTGACGAATGTGAACAAGGTTTATCAGATTGTGACCAAATATGTAACAATACAGATGGCAGCTACTCTTGTGAGTGCCACAATGGGTTCACTCGTGTAGAAAATGGTTGTGAAGGTTTGCATTTGGTTATCCATTTATAATATTATAATATTATAAGTGTTGTTAATAAATGCATGAAATCTTTTTCACATGTCCTATATCTACTCTCTCCTCCCTATTTTTAAAAGTCATGTGGATTTAGATGATACAGCTATATATATAAGATATGTGTTTTAGATATAGATGAGTGTCTACAGGGCTTTTCACAGATATGTGACCAAACCTGTGAAAACACTATAGGAGGTTACAGATGCTCGTGCGTGGAAGGTTTTGCACTTGATTTGACCAATCGTCAAAGTTGCACAGGTAATCTGACCTGTAATGTGTGTCGTGTAATTCTCATATTCTGTAACACGAATCAAGTTTAATTATATTGAAGTTTATTTCACAGACACTTTATAAGGTTACAATTTTTTCTCTCTAATTATACCGTAGTGTTCATGACTAATTTTCTTTTGCACATGACTTAACTCGTTAAGTGGCATTGTTCGATGTTTTTTTGCTTCTTGTATATTTTGTAAATTGTCATTTTATCAGCTATAATCAGCTGTACAGGTAACCGAATCTGTGATAATGGACAGTGTGTTGTTGTACTTGGAAATGAAACATGTGTCTGCAACAAAGGATATACGAAACAGCAAAACGGATCGTGTATTGGCAAGTACATTTTAATACGTTATCTTATTTAACATTCTGTTTATTCTATACAACAGAAATATGATACAGATTTGAATTTTTTTCTAAATATGTCTCCCCCATAAAATGGGGGGGGACATATTGTTTTAGCTCTGTTGTCTGTCTGTCTGTCTGTCTGTCTGTATGTTCGTCCGGCCGTCTGTCTGTCTGTTTGTCTGTCTGACCGTCACGAGTTCGTGTCCGCTCTATATCTTTTGAACCCCTGGTGGGATTTCCAAATAACTCGACACAAATGTCAAGTATGATGGGACTATGTGCAGTGCGTATGTTTCACCAAGGTCAGTTTAAGGTCAAAGTCATAGTTCAAGGTTAAACATTGAATGACTGTATTTTTGTTTGCTCTTCATCTTTTTAACCTATGGTGGGATTCACAATTAACTCTGCACAAATGTCAAGTATGATGATTTATTGTGCAGTGCATATGTTTGACCAATGTCAAATCATGGTCAAGGTCATAGTTCACAATTTCACTTTGTATGACTTTTTTTTTCTGCTATACTCTTGAAGGGTTGGTGACATTTTAAAATGACTTGGCAAAAAATGTACAGTACCTTACGGCAATGAGCAGAGGACATGTTTGACTTAAGTCACTTCAAGGTCAAGGTTATAGTTCCAGGTTAGACACACTATCGTGTCCGCTCTATATCTTTTGAACCCCTTGTGGGATTTAAAAATATAACTGCACAAATGCCAAGTATGATGATTCGATGTGCAGTGTGTATGTTTGACAAAGGACAGTTTAAGGTCAATGTCATAGTTCAAGGTTATAAATTGTATTACAAATGCATTACGTGTCCGCTCTATACATCTTGAAGGGTTGGTGACATTTTGAAATGATTTTGCACAAATGTAAAGTACCATGAGACAATATGCAGAGTGCAATGCCTTTTCGAAGGTAACTTCAAGGAGATATTTTAAGATCAAACTTACTTTCGTTTCCGCTTTATATTTTTGAACCCCATGTGGGATTAACATATAACTCAGCACAGATGTCAAGTATAATGAGTTGATGGGCAGGGTGTATGTTTGGCCAAGGACATATCTAGACAAGAGTTTATTTTATCATCTTCATGTAGAAAACCAAATGTTTCTAGTGACACATGGGGGCATGATTGCTTTCGTTTCCGAAGGCACCCATCTAATTACTGTTGGATTCAAAGTATGACTATGATAAATATCACAAAATGTTGCGTTGTACATATTGGTTTACCTGTTGTATCCAATTTAGTACATGTATGTTACGCATGCATATTTGTGTTGAATTTTGATATGTAGACGTAGATGAATGTCAAGTGGTAAACTGCTCTCATGAATGCAACAACACTGCCGGGTCGTTCCAATGTGTGTGCCGTCGTGGATTCTTCTTAGATAAGGATGGCATATCATGTCAACGTAAGTATTTCCTGCTTGTACCAACTAACTGATCGCATTGTAAGGTAATGCGTCATGCGTTCTAGTATACAAATGTAACATGGTACACCTGTCTGAATATGTGTAGTGAATGGTAAAAATGTTAAATTTCTATTAGGTTATACGTACATTTGTACTTCTTTCTATAAATTTAGGATTTGTATATGCAAACATAAAATAAATGCACGTTTCTGTTTATTTACAACTAAAATGTGTTAAGAAAATGAAACTATCATTTTTAAATAAGGTAAAACATCTAACCATAGGACCATTTGCTACTAAAATTAAAAATTAAATTAAATAGGTTTAAATTTTAGACGTGTCGCATATGTCAACTATAACTGTTTGAAAAAGCATTTGCATTATGAAGTACAATAACTTAGAATAATGTGTTTTTGTGTAATATTTGTTACAAACTATGATTTCACTAAAACACAAAAAAACACAATGGTCAAACAAGTTTACACAATGTTTTCTGTTGTTTAAATACCTCATACAGTATTGTCATTTATGGGGTACATGTATTTGCATAAATCTAGTCACAATATAATTAGAATGGCTGACACTAAACTATGTAATTGTAGGTTGCCAACCCGGGTTTTATGGTGACAGCTGTGGGGAGTCATGTTCATGTAACCTTGGTAACACGAAAGCTTGCGACCCTGACGATGGGTCGTGCACCTGCAAACCCGGTTGGCAAGGCGATGATTGCTCGATTGATATAAACGAATGCAATGATACAGACACGTATCCTTGTCCTGCAAATTCGTCTTGTGAGAATACAGAAGGAGCGTTTCGATGCGTTTGTGACATTGGATTTGAGAAGTCTGGATCCTTGTGTATCGGTAAGAACGATTTATAATCTGAGCAAATTAAAGATTAACCTTTTTACCTTTTATCCGCTTCGTATTCGTAAGGACAACAATGGTTTTATTGCCAAAACAGTAATATAAAAAAAAACAAAAAAAAAACAACAACAAAGCAATTTGGAGTTTGGACAGAACCGTTAACATTTTATTTTAAGTTTATATGTTACCTACAACAAACACCCTGGGTTTAGACGAAAAATGTACCTTATTTATAAAACACATCTTGTTAACTTATATTTCCTATCAATATGGTCAGCCATGATCTTAATTTCAAAAAAGGTAATTGTTAAAATAGTAATGTCGAGTTTTTTTTTATCTTTTATATAATTATCTTACAATCTGAAAATTGTTTTTTTAATTCTTTATTTTAGTCACAAAGTAAAATGTTACCATTATTTTATTTAGAAATTGTTAAATATTGATTGCAATTGAATACATACATCATTATGTGACAAAATGTTTATAAAACACTATCATGATTCTAAAAGGAGAGGGTGGCCGAATAGACAGGGTGACTAAATAGATAGAAATATATATTTAACGTAGAAATTTAGACGTTATTATACTTTTAATCTATTAAAAACTATGAAATCATAATTACTTCGCCTGGTAGATGCGTTTAACAAATAAATAACATTAAATACAGCTTGCGGTAATTTCCAATTCGGAATTGATTGCGGTATGCGGTGCGATAACTGCATCAGGGTCCACGCCATCTCCTGTAACAACCTTGATGGACATTGTGAATGCAGTCAGGTAAACGGGGTTTTAAATGTTATTACCAATTGACGTACCGACAATCCGTTCGTCGGACTAGCTGAAATGACGTTATGCCTGACAAAAGGCGGGAATGTATGTTATGTCATAAAGTACCACGTCATTTTGGCCAGTCAGAAGACTGAATCGTTTTGTGTATTGTTGGTTATGCCCACTTAAAATCTTTGACGTTACCTGCACGGGGCGTCATTTCCAGAGTTCTGTCGATACGTTAATTGTTAAGGTGGACTGTTCGTTTTCAAAAATCATCATGTTTACATTAGCGTAACATTATGTTTCTAGCTTAACATCTTGTTTGATGTTTTTGAAATATTATAGATCTATGTTTCAAAAATAAATTTTGAAATATATTGGGAAGACCAAAACAAGTTGTTCTAGAGAATTGTAAACTAACAACATGTTTACCGAAAACATTTACATGACGTTATTTTAAATGTATGGAGTTAAGCCAAACCTTGTTGATTATATAGGGTTGGGTGGGAGCCAACTGTACAGACGACGTCGATGAGTGTTCGATAAACACTGCAGTGTGTGATTACAAAACGGGTTCCGAGTGCATCAACACAGTTGGTTCATACACCTGTCCATGCCGTTCAGGTTTTTATGACATGGATGGGAAATGCTTTGGTGTGTAGACATGTGTCTCTCAAAATATTTTTCGAACAATACAGGACAATATTTACATTTCTTTTGCACTGATTGTATAGTGGATTTTGTTTTGTGATGCAATGATTTTATTGATCATGTTTTTTTACATTGTAAGATTAAATACAGCTGTCGTATGTATTATTCAATACGCAAAGTCTTTGAACGATAGCATGTTTGTTAAGATATCGACGAGTGCAAGCTTGACAACGACTGTGTGTACAAATGTACGAACACGGTTGGAGATTACGAGTGTTCCTGTCCTGCAGGCATGCAGGGATCGGAAAACAATTGCTCAGGTTTGTTCATCCTTACATTGATATATAGAAGGTGAATATTATATTACGTGTATATGAACGTTAAATTACAAAGTAATGACATTTTAGATGTAATTATGTTATTAGTGTAACAATAAACATTTACGGAGATGTGAGATATTATTTTTTTTATTTTATACGTCTAACATATTAGTACATAAAGTTACTTGCAAAACGTTGTATTTTGCAATAATCACATGATAATATGTACATCAGGATACAAAACATACAAAGTAAATGAAATATGTTCAGACATTTGACCAAAACCCAGTGTGTTTGGTTAATGTTTAACGTACGAAAAATTCTAGTTGCCATTTAAATTTCAGATTGCTTGCCTGGATATTTTGGATTTAATTGTACGTCCGAATGTAGATGTAACCGAAACCACTCCAAAGGGCACTGTCACAAGGCTACCGGACAATGCACTTGCCGTCCGGGCTGGACGGGCGCTACATGTGACGTTGATGTTGACGAATGTGTCGATGCCACCATCTGTAGTAGCCTGTCCAACAGTGGCTGCCACAATACTCCTGGGGCGTATGAATGCAGCTGCCTCAGATTGTTCTTTTTCAAAGATGGCAGATGCCTTGCAAGTAAGCGTTGGTGTTGTTTTTTCAAAGATATATCATACCAATGTATAACAGTGTATATATAAAATAGAATTTATTGCACCCTAATGAGAAATGTCGTGTTTTTTTCTATGTTGGTTTTTAATTTGATAACGTAACTATTTTTCCAGAGCCATTAACAGACACTACACTTCCAGGTATATACAAACCGTTCTTATACATGCATAATGCATTGCAATATTCGAACCTTCATATTTACATTGTTTACAACATTCTTTCGTTGAACATCTTTTCAATTTATATTAACATGCTTTTAATTCTTAGAATAATGTTTTAATTTGATTTTCTACAAATTGTTGCAGCCTTGTATTCAGTTCTAAAACATTATTCATGTACTTGGTTCTGAGGCTTTTATTGTAAAATGCAATTCCTTGTCAACTTTATTCTGTCGTATATGTCTATGGATTTCGTAGTTTGACATCCGTTTTATCAGCATTTAGTTCTGCTTTATACTCTCTTTCTAACATTACATACATGTATAGTCCGGATACCAGGGACACATGTAAAATACGTTTTAGATTACCCGGATACCAGGGGTATTTCTAACTATATTACGTATAGTCCAGATACCAGGGACATGTATACGGTTTTTCAATCGTTTTGATTACCCGGATACCAGGGGTATTTCTAACATTACATACATGTATAGTCCAGATACCAGGAACATATACGTTATGATAACCGGTACATATATATATATACATTCACACATTAAAATAAAGTCCGGAAACCACGGGCATAACCTGTTCTGGTGTGTTTGTATCGATCGTAATAGGAATATTTCATTTCAGAAAAATGGCTGAGACGGGAGATCCAGCGGACCAGCCGAGCGTGGAGCGGTCATGCTCTAATTTCATTGCAACAATTAGTGCTGAGCAGCCCGTTGATTTGGGGGGCCTGCAAACCGCTATTCAAGCACTTACGCAATCCGTTGCGGAGATTCGCGATCAGATGGGTTCGGGGAAAAGACCCTTTGAGGATGAGGCATCATTAAACAATGCCAAGCGCCAGTGTTTCGAATCAGATGATTCAGACTCAGAAAGCGTGGAAAATTTCTTCCAGCCGGAGGAAGACAATTCACCTATAGGCGGAGATGAATTTAGCTTGAATGATTTTTTTGAGGACAATGCAGAGACAGGAAGTCCAATTAGCCCGGAATTGGCTTCGTTGTGTGAAAAGGCGCTGACGGCAAAACCAAAAAATGAAAAGATAAACGAACTGTTGGCAAAATACAAAAGACCGGAAAATGTTCCGTTTATGCAGGTTCCGGCGGTTAATGAATCACTCTGGCGGCAATTACACACGCATGTTAAAACACATGATTACAGCATACAAAAGTCACAGAAAAACCTTTCAATGGCGCTCGTTCCCATATTGCGAATGATGGACATCCTGAAGAAAGACAAAAACACTGAACTAACAGCACTCGTTGGCGATGCATTTAAAATAATCGCACATGGCCTCACATCCACCACAAACCTACGGCGAGAAACTATCAAAAAAGAAATACAACCCCTTTATAAGCCGGCATGTAGGCAAGATGCATCAGCAACGCTCCTTTTCGGTGACAAAATGGAAGACGAAATGAAAAAGTTGAAAGACAACAAACTTCAAATGACCGCCAGAAAGCCTTTTTTAGGCAAGCGAATGAGCCAGCAGGCTCATTTGACACATCAAAGACCGGGGACCAGCTCAGCATACAACGGCTGGCGACGACAACGACCAAACATGATGGGGCCACACGGGCCACACAAGAAAAACATGCAAAGAAAACATCAACCGTTCCAAAAGAACGGGAAATAAGCAAGACTGTAAGTCGACCTTATTATAAACAGTATGAAATCAGTCTTAAGAATACTGTAGAGAATTTTAAGGCGGGTAAGACACGTAATGCCGTGAATGAGTGGCGAAAAATAACGAATGATAAATGGATATTAGAAACAATATGTGGATACAAAGTAACCCTATCATGTACACCAAATCAGCCATATTCTCCGCGTCCTTTTAATTTTAAAATAGAAGAGAAAAATCAAATAAAAATGGAAATTCAACGATTTCTCAATCATGGTGTTATTGAAAAAGCTAATGATAATACTGAAGGCGAATACATTTCAAACATTTTCACGCGTCCAAAATCAGACGGGAGAATTCGAATAATTTTAAATCTTAAACAGTTTAACAAACAATATGTTGAAAAAGTTCATTTTAAAATGGAAACATTACAATCGGCTATTTCGGCTATGAGACATAATTGTTATTTTGGTTCGGTTGACATATCAGATGCTTATTATACGATTCCGATAGATGAAAATGATCGCCGACTGTTCCGTTTTGAATTTGAAGGAACTAAATATCAATTTACATCATTAGTTATGGGATATTCAAAATCACCACTCGTATTCACAAAAATATTAAAGCCTGTATTTGCTTCTTTACGCTCGTCGGGATATATAAGCTGTGTGTTTGTAGATGACACGTGTCTTCAAGGAAATACTTATGATGAATGTAGTGAAAACATACGACATACTGTTGAAATGCTTGATCGATTAGGCTTTACTATTTCTTTGAAAAAGTCTGTTTTAGTACCATCACAAACAATTGTATTCTTAGGATTTATTTTGTGCTCAACAGATATGACGATACGTCTTACAAAAGAAAAGTGTGACTCCATCGTGGAATTATGTAATAGCTTGATATCACGTCGGCGTGCAACGGTGAAAGAATTATCGAGAATAATTGGAAAATTAGTCGCGGCAAGCCCCGGAGTCACTCACGCGCCGTTATATATCAAACCATTAGAACGAATCAAAGATAAGGAACTGAAGATACACAAGGGTAATTTTAACGGTTTCTTCAATGTAACACCAAATGTTAAAATTCTTCTACAATGGTGGGTTGATAATATCTATTCATCTTACAAAATCATATCCACGAGGGATCCCGACATAATCATGTATACAGACTCATCTAAGCGTATGTGGGGTGCTTATGACGAAACCAACAACAAGAAAACAAATGGGTTTTGGTCATCGACAGAACAAAAAGAGCATATCAATGTTTTAGAACTGCGTGCTTGTCAAGTAGGTTTGCAATCCTTTTACAAAGACACGGTCAATGTTCATATTAAGGTGTACATGGACAACACAACAAGTGTGTC
>Ga0224511_10000187_pt1 | contig 24384 bp, 10 predicted proteins | sample SF_May12_sed_USG_2_FD_169988 | JGI IMG/M metagenome (GOLD analysis project Ga0224511, IMG submission 169988) | Sediment microbial communities from San Francisco Bay, California, United States - SF_May12_sed_USGS_8_1 | ecosystem: Environmental > Aquatic > Marine > Sediment | place: USA...
CTACTACTACTACTACTACTACTACTACTACTACTACCACCACTACTACTACTACTACTACTACTACTACTACCACTACTACTACTACTACTACTACTACTACTACTACTACTACCACTACTAAAATATGAACTTGCATAAGAAGCATGTATCATAACTGAAATCAAATGACGAAGATGTGTTAGTAATATTGTTGTCAAAAGCATATAAATAATGTTGTCTTATGGAATATTTGCTAAACATTACTTGAGCAGCATAAGAAGTGCAATGCAGTGTAGTTTGAAATGCGTTATTTATAGCAGAGCTTATACTTTAAAGTCTGTTATTATTGTGCATTGTTGAGCTCGTGAAACGCACATTGTGTAATGTGTATCTGACGAGGCCTGAAATTATAATGGTAAAATTATAGGCCCCTAAATCATTGTGAAGAACAGTAAACGTCAGCGGAGAAAATTAAAGACATAAATTCGGATTCCTTTTACACAAAATCTACCAATATGATTTGTCAAAGATAACATATAACCGTCAAGCTGGAGGGATATTTAGAGTTGACACGCTGTCAACCTCTGTTTGATTTGAAAAGACACGCAAACCAAAGACCTTTTTTGTTGTAGTGCACAGGCCAAGGCCTAATAAACAAAAACATGTTTCTGGTAACACTTTAAAGCATGGATAGGGTCAGTATGTCTGACGTTTTTTGTACAAAATAACTGCTGGCATTGGCTTTTAGCAATAGTTATTGTTATCAAATATTGTTTTGTTGAGATTTTTATCTATATGTTTTAGCATGGGTAACACAAGAGTTAAATGCCCTACGTGTGGATTAATTGCAAAAACCTTTATTTTTCCTTGCTGAAAAAACAAGTAACCAAGATGTAAAATCATCGACCTACCGAGTGTCCAAAAACAAACACTTGTAACGCCTTCGGAGAAGTGTGTATTGAATATTTTAAAATTGGTTAAAAACCAAATTGAAATACGTGTAGTACAGATGTTGCAGTTTATAGGGTACACACACGTCTTATTTATAACACAATCTTTATATGTGAATGTTAACCATAATTAAGATTTTTTTAATTTTGTTTTCGTAAAGCATATTTCAACGCTAATGAATGTGAACCTTTAAATCAGAGTTAAAAGAAAAGCTGTAAAGTTTTCACATAATTCACAAAATACTACGTCGAATCTCAACTTCAGTAAAATCCGCTTAAAAGGAACTCCTTGGGACCAAGAAAATACGTTCCTTATAACCGGAATTCCTTATAAACGGATTGTGAACTAGTTGCTTGGTAAAGACTGGCGAATAAAAACCAGTGCCTATTAACCGGAATTCCCGTATAAGCGGGTTCATTATATGCGTACTTTACTGTATTAAATGTAAACATTGTATTTGGGGAACCATCTCAAGAACCCAAACAAAAAGAAAAATAGTTCGTAATAAGTTTAGCCAAAACAAAACAGTATGGCGGTCGGTATATGAAAACGAACTTGTAATTTGAAATAAGCCCTACATCAACTGTTCGCCTTCATCAGTTTAGTTTAACGTAAAAAATATGCGCGATGTATTTAAATTGCGTTGGAAAATGAATATACTGTTCGCGTTATATGCCAAAATTGTTCTCGTATTTAAAAAAAATATATATATCTAAAAACAAACCATCATATTAAACCGTGTCGTAACTCTTGAAATGTGGCAAGTTAATCATCATTATTAATATTAAACTCCTTTAGTATGTACAATAAAACACGTATTTTAAATCTAGTTACAATGGCAGTTTGCAAACTGTTTATATCTTCAAGAAGACATTAATGTCAAATTTGACTGAAATAATACAAAGTGTTTACGAGATGATTTTAATTGTTCTTTACATTTCTAAGCACAAACTAATAAGGACATAAATATAAAGGAGATTCTTATTTTATGTTTTTTGTAAATTGAAATCACGTGATAAACAAAATATTTTAATAAAAAAGAAATATTGTGTAAATAACACAATACATTAAACTTGTATACTTAACCTGCAGATTGCATGCCAAATACATAATGTAACTAAGGTTTGTTTTCCTTTTAGTCATATCAATTGTCTGATGCCAAACAGGTCGTTTGTAAAATATGTGAATGAAAAATGTGTTTAAACTAAATGACCTGAATTATTTATTCCATTATTGTTAAATGTAAGTTATGTGACAAGAACTGACTTTATTGCAGCATAAATTTTCCAAACTATGAAATATATCCAAAGGAATTTAGGTAATATGACGCTCTTTTAGAACATGGTTTATTTTTTTATAATTAACTTACCGAAGGGAAAATTATTGAATCAAAAAGAACCCATTAATGGCATTTATATTAAAATGTTTAGCCTTTAGAACACAAGTAAAACGATAAAGTGTTAAAGTTTAATGTGCTTTAATTTATACTCCTTGTTTAAAATATACTTGTGTTGGGACGCAGATTTAAACAATGTTTTCTTTTTCTTGAAATGTGTTTGTTAAACAAGAAGTACTGTTTATCTGTTTATGTAAAAAAAACTTGTGAAATTGTGTGTGGTCAAAATAAGTTGGCAACATTTTCATACATAGGTAACAAGGGTATAATGTTATTTGATGCCCTTGATTTATAATATAATGTACTTGTAGACACAACTATCGCCATAATTCACCCTTATCATCGCGATCAACACAAACTTTTCACAGCCGAGGTCCCTTCATTAGACCAACACAAGAAAAAACCTATTATAATAAATCTGTCTCATAAATACACATGAGATCAGCATCACAGTTCAATCTTCTTTCATACACCCGAGCCCTCCCGGGGTCATTCGTGGTGTGATGTATATATTTGAGTCTTTTTGCGCCATATTTGGATACAATTTGGCAACCGGGGGTCGGACCACCCAAATCCGTCAGGCGTAAATCTTCCGATTATCTGTGATCCCTGTGCTGCCTTGTGTTGCGAGAACGTCCGTCGGTGACTTCACAGGTGTGGGGTATGATTTAAAGCCATATTACCTTCAAAGGGATTGAAGAAGACCCATATGTCTTTTAGGTGTATTTCCATTATTCGCCGACTCTGTTTACATAGACTGACTGAGCAATCAATTTGCCTGGCTTTAAAGAATGGTTACATTCTAATCGTAATTCATTTGTTGATAAAAGCTGTACGTTTTATAGTTCGTGTATGCAATAAATAAATGTAATGCATTATGCATGTGCATTTGTATTGTAAGGGGATATCTTATAATATGCTTTAAATAAGGAAAATAATATGTTTTATATATTATTTATTACATGTATTTTAATTAAATATTGCAAATGATGCTAAAATCCATATCAAAAGGACGTTTTGCATGGCAATTATGTTTTACGGCGGTTGATCATGTAGTTTTGGTCGCCTACTTAATCAAAGCATAGCCTTTTCAATTATATTTGCATTGTTTAACCATAATACATTAATCCTAAATCAATGCGTGTAATAAAAAAGCCTTCTGCAATCATGTCAGTATAACGGGCGTTCCTCTAGCGTATAGAAACAGAATTGGTCATCTTAAAACGTATACGCAGAATGTTGTCGATCATACCACAAAATAAACGTCTTAGCACATAAACATTATAATAATAAAAACGCAGAGTTCAACACAAAAGAGGGATTTTCAGAAAAACGCAATGGAGAAAATACTGATAAACTGACAGCAAATTCAATATCAACGTCGTCTAGATATACATCCGAAAAACAACAAGTACAAACTATAAATAAAACGGTATAACAAAATATCCTGCAACCACAATTGGTTATTGTTTGATACTGGTGTTACTTTAAATTTCTTTGCTAAAACAGTTTTAATGCAAACGGAATATGTGTGTATATACTAATAATATGACTCTTTAGCAGTTATAATAACCAATTTGAAAATGGCAATACAAGTCAAATGCACCTAAACGCTGACGAATGGTAATATTTCGGTTTTATCATGGTCGTCAGCCACACTCGACTAGGTCAGGAAGCCAGTAAGGTCACTAAATCATCTAGACGTCCATAAATCGTCCGCTGCTAAAGGACCGGCGATTAGAATGGCTGCACACGATTTAATTGCACAATTTGCAAGTCTAGATGTCAACCTGATTTCATAAATCAATGGAAAACATACGTTTTCTACCTGCATAATTGTCATTTGCCTTGCTGCTTGCATATTGCAGTTAAAATTAATCAACTGTTTTCCGTGATTTATCCAGCCGTCAGCCCGGGATATCAATATTCTGATTTACGATCGTCCGTTCACTTTAAGTTTGTCTCATAAACTTCAGTTTTCGGGTATCTTTTTCACAGATTACAGGGTCTGGCAATGATCGACCGTAATTAGATCTATTACTTTAAAGTTATAGGGTAAAGCGGCAAACAGTTAACAGCATTTGCAACGCGTCCACCTCTATTAGTGCGGCCCTAATGAAGAACAATGTTTGTACACCGCCAAAATTTCCATAAATTCATAAAATCGCGTGTGTCTTAATTTTGCGCATTTTGGCGCAGCAGCTGTAGCGCAAAAAAACCCCACACAACCAGAGTGAAAATTAAACTTACATCTATAAACATACATAACATAACGCATCAGCTAGTAACTCCATCAGATTAAGATCACGTGAACATTAAAGCAACTGACCTCCAGAATATACTAGAAAATCATATATCTCTTCAAAATTTTTTTTTTAATAATAGTTGTTAGAAAAAAACAACACTAATATTTTCACTTTTATGCTTTGAAAACAGACAATTCGCTTTTCTTCCATCGGGATATTCCTACTATACATTACGGCTACTGCGTTAGTAACGCAGTAGATTGTGCAAAGAAAAACGATGTTTTAACAACGATTTTGTCAACTGAGTAAGGGGTCAGTAATAATAGATTTCTCCACTAAACATAACTTGACCAATATTTACCTTTAATGTTTAAAATTATTTTCATTTTTTTAGCATCTGGAGGTCAGCTGCTTTAAAGTATTATGACGTTGCGCTCAATACTGGCGTCAAACGTTAAATTCAACTACTTCGGTTCCTAAAAATCTGATTAATTCACTAAATTTTATCACAAGTTAGTACTTTTTTCACCAGTAGATTTGTAAATTTCTTCCATTTATTTGTATAAAAGTTATATTTATATTTGTTTATTTTATCTCACTCTAAAACTTGTTTAAATCCCGCAAAACATGAAAAAAACTGCCAGTAAGACGTAACAGATTTAAGAAAAAAATGAGACAATAAGATGCAGATTAGCATTTTCGCGTTATTGTTATTTCGGGAAAGCACACAACAATGATGTTACATAATTTCCGTAATATATATTATAATGCGATATGTGTACCTCAAGCTAATGTGTGGTTTTACAGTATTGCAATGTCAAGTTATGCATAAACAGTCCATTTGCATAACCGGAAGTTAGGGTTGATACGGTGTCGAAAGACTTAACCCTGTCACGCGAACATGATAAGTTGACTAAAGCACTGTTTCTTTTTTTGACAGTTTATATTAAATCCAGGGATGTTGTAATAAAACAATAAATATTTTTATTTTAAAGACTTTTATTGACATTTGTACAATTTGCAATCATTATTATTTTTTGTTGCTTTTGTTTTATCTAACAAAAAAGTAAACAATCTCTAATGCATAAACGTTGTTAAATGTTTCATTAAAACTGTTAATAAATGTTCCTGTAAAAATGAACATCAAAAGCCAGGCTGTGTTATATTCTGTTTCTAATACCATGCATTGGCAAAAATCATAAGCAAAAAAGACGCATAGAAAATGTAATGGAAACAAAACAAACAGAGTAGCACATTTGATAAAGACAGCGGTTCTGAATAAAAATAAACATCTGCGTTTTGATTTTAACCGGACATAGAAAACTTTCTCATTGTCAATACAAACAATCGCTGCCTGATGTTTATCTGTCGCTCACATCTTCCTCATGTGAGAGGTCACTCGCTCGCAAAACCAATAGGTCCGTGTACAGGTCCGTGAGGTCGAGATCGCGAGCTGCTTGTTAGTTGGACTTTCCGTCGTAATATGTAAAGCATATATTGGTTTATACAAGCTATATGACAACCTTCTTACGTCGCTGGATTAATTTTGTAGATTACGTATTACGTACATTGTAAAATAAGTTACAGTGCATGTTTTAAGCACAATAATGTGTGTGAAAACACTGATAAGCACTAAAATCAAATATAATTAATTTTATCTATTAATAAAAAGCTACTTATCATCTAAGATCGATTATTCACACCGCATCATTAGAAAACTAATTAACATAGAACAGTTTATATACTTTATCCAAATTAACTACTTCTCGTTATAAAGATAGATATATTATAATTATCAGCAAACATAGCCTGTTGGAATAACCTACCGTCTCCCTGTAATTGAAACAAAACATAAGTAAAATAATTAAAGAATACAAACGACTTTATAAGCTGTTAAGTACAGATTTTATTGTAAACGAATACTTAGCACAGATGCAGAATGCATTTGGGGAGAAAATTACCACGCAACTTTAATTATCCGATATTAATAATATCCTGATTTAATACCGATAATTGAAAATTCAGATACAGGCGAAGTTTATTGGCACAATTAACGCGTTTTATATCCAATTTATGATTTTTATATGTCTCTTAATTATTTAAACAACATCTGTATGAGAATCAAGGGGATAAAGTTTGGATACAAAAACTGTCATTTATAATTACGCTCGAAATAGCAGCGAAGTCGTATAATTATTTCCTAAGTATTTAAAGCCACACCTTGTGTTCTGAAGTGTTGTTGGGCGATAATGGATGGATGTTTCCGACGTTAAACGTTATAAAATGTCGGAAATAATTAATTGTGCAACATACACTCTTCTAGAAAAACTGGCATGCAATGTTGGGCAGTGATTTTGTTGCACACTTAATTGTATAATTTAAAAATGGGTCCATTGATACAAACTAATACAATCGCTGTACATGTTTGTAATGTATGCAGACCATTATTTATTTATAACAGTGAGCATTATATATATTTACATCATTTAAGTATTTTTATTATTCAAGAAAAGAAAAATAATGCTCTTTTAAAATTACATCAATTTAACAGAAGTTACCATTCATAAAACATAGTAGGTGTAAGTCTACATACATGCCATGAAGTATTTCGTGTAAATCAACACAGTTTTATTGAAGCCGTTCATCAAATATAATAAAACGTTGCTGCACCATCGACGCGCCTAGTGCATTATGCGAACCCTGTTTTCAAACACAAACAAAACACAACCCAAGCTCTCAGAAGACCTGAAAAAGCACAACTACACATAGTTTCTTCTAAAATATATAACCTGTTTTTTAACATTTTTAACATTTTTAAGCTTATGCGCACTTATTGGGCGTACTTAAAAGCACACTGTAACTGTGTTGATGTGTTCTTATTGTTGGCGTTCATTTACATATGGGTTATTACGTACGCATATATTAGAAGGTTACCCATATACTTGCATCCAGATTTCGTCTGTGTTAATTTAGAGACGGATTGCTACGGATAATCTGTACATCACAATAATAAGTATAAGTCCAACCAGTAATATTGGCCTTTAGAACTTACTTTTTCCCCATGTTATTGCCAAAACAATGTGTCTACGTATACAGATTTAGTAACTTGCATTAACACGTTTTTAAACAAATTACAAGTTGCAAAATTTATTGGTGCCAGAAAATAAGAACGTCTTGCTTAGTTTTGTTGGGCATTTAAATGTTGTTTTTTTAAATAATACAATACCTGGCGGAAATCAATTACAGCAAACACGCATTAAGTAATTCATGAAAAGGCAAAATAATAGCGACGATGAAACGTAATTAGCGATTCAATAAATGTTGGGCTTTTATGTACTCAATTTTATATTATCTGCAAAGACTTAATCACGCGATCTAAAAATGTAAATCTGGTCGGCAAAAACACATAACAAGTGTCCGATTTCTGTTTAACTATGCTTACCATTGACACACCTCACCCGGGGACAAAACATGGGCACTGTCTTGTGCGTGTCAGTAGGTTTGCATAATATCAAGGTAATAGTCGACTGCCAAATCGCAGATCCGTTGAAAAGACAAATTCTAGTGTTTTTTCTTCTAGTCCTGCTTAACGAGCCTCATGTTCAGACACTCAACAAAAACAACGTCGTTAGTATCGTTATCAAGATCGCCTCCAGGTTTTTGTATGCCCTTGGCTTTGTGGCAATCGTTGAAGAACATTAACTAGGTATGTGTTTTTTGCCCGATAAAGCTGTCCGTAAATAGTTTTGGCCGCCATTTTATCATACATTTCTAACTTTGGCACTGGGTGTCAGTTCAAATTAACCTTATTGCTTTGAGATGTCTGGACAAAATTGCATGTTGATGACGATGGGTAATTGTCGTCTATAAAATACATTGCTGCATATGACCTTGCTTTTTATGTGACGTACAGCGAAAAGAATAAATATAGGAAAACCTGAATGAAAACAACACAGCAAAAGCGCAATAAAATGTGTTTATAGTTAAGAATGTTTGTCATTATTATAATATAAACGACAAACAAAGTGTTAGATGGCACTCAATGTAGTGTCTTACAATTACTGGAGCAATAACTAGCACTCCTGATGTATGTTCTGCAAACGCAAAACGGTCTCATTAAGCTCTTTGCTATTGTAAGATACCCGTATCCAGTGTTTTGCATCAGTGAGTGTTTCCTAAAAACTATCGGCGATGCTGAGGGTAATCATAAACTAATTAAACAGCAAAAACAAACAATTTGTGCTACTAATTAGTAACAAGGCGTCGAGTTTCGTTTTAATGCTGCAAGCCCCCGCGTGCGCCAAAACGAAATTGCAGCACGCATGTTATCAGCATTGCGGATGTTACAACCGGGTGGCCAATAGCATACGGTGTTGTTTTAAGAAGAATTATTTATTATCCGAACATAATATTGTAGTTTTTATTACAACGGAATGTGCATATAAAATGTATATTTTGGGCGGCATAATCACATTGTAAAAAAATATTCAAATTATACAGTCAGTTTCAGACTGTATTGGTAATGTTGGTATTCATTACTCGACGGGAAATAACGTTCTACTGGTGTCTAAATTACGACCTCTGCTTCTGTTTTGTATCGCAATTAGCCGGCCACAGAAGCCGTATTATCAATTAATTATCTCATCAAATAAGTGTCCCACAGGACCAGTGTTATCGTTGGCTGTTTACGTTACACTAACAGCCAACATAACGCCGCCAGTTTGCGAAGCCTGAAACAACACAATGGTGATTTTCATCAGGTAACGGTGCTCCTGGGAGCAGCATGATCGTCAAAATCAGCAGGACGAGGAGATGACACATTCTGACATGAGCAGTAAATGTTTTTGAACGTTGTAAAATAAGGTTATGTATGTGGCTTTGTTATGTCGCTCGAATAGAATTACCTGAGCGAAAACACTCTTGATAATTTATTTGAATAATGGTTATGCGTTTGGCACCTCATTGTCATCTTAATCTTCAATATGCGTTTTACTAATTTCGCTAACACGTTGGCACTACATTACTCTGTTAACACATAACTTGCGAAGAGACAAAAGCAATTCGCTTAACAATAATGACGCGAGATATTTACTGCTTGCAATTTGTTTGAATTTACTTGCAGAAACTGACATTGCAAATGATAACGTTGAAATATCGGCGAAACAATTTGCCAAAATCGCTTTTAATAACTATCAGCTAATGCTATAACAACATCGCATAAAGCTGCAAGGTAGTGGATGATAGAAATCTTGCGTGCATCAGACTAAGTAGTCATTTATGTGCCAGAGAAACACCATTTATTAAAGTGATTTACCTGCGAGCGTTTCAACAGTCAATCACTTCAGGAACAATTTCAAGAAACGCCGTCGGCTCCAGCAGACAGATAAACGCTAACAAACGGGCGGGTCACGGTCGGCGTTATCCCTAGAACAATTACATGGCCAGCTTACATTTAGATGGACGTGGCGATAAAACAATTTAGCTCTTCATCTTCTTGCTCTTCGCTCCTGATTGATTACTTTGATCACTGCATCAACACCGTATCCATGTTCATCTCCTAGACGCGTGATAAAGCGCCGCAGTGACTGGGACTCAGGATCATTCAGATGTTCCATAAAGCGCCCGGGGTACCGGACTAAACGGCTAACTCCAGAAACGTGTCCAACAGAGTATTCTTGATTTGAATTCTTCAAACTGATGCTATCATTGATCCTGCTATATATCATACTACAAATAACAAATATTGCTATTAAGAGAATGAACATCTAATCCCTACTTGTTTATATCTAGTCAATTTTCTCTGTGTATACCCAAACACTAACTTCGTTTATTCGCCAAATTAATACTTGAAGCCAATTAATACCAATAAGGTTTACTAAAGGTTTTATGAAACAGTGCGTTTCTAGGCAGAACATAATATTAAATATTAGAATTGTAAAGCCACCAAAATACAATAAGTCGTGGAAATCAACAGCAAAGTAATTTGTACAATTCGGGAATTCAAGTGTTGCATTTACACGTAAAATTAGTTTTTATGAGCAAAAATGTTTTATCTTTTGAACCTAAATGCGTGCACCTTCTTTATGTAATCATAGAAAATAAATTACAAGAACTCATATCAGGGTAACATATTTTGTTACATCAACAGTATCAAAAGGGCTTTGTTTTTGACAGGTAATATTACATTAATTCCGTGATTTATGAGTATGCACCCAACACAAGAGCTTGGCAAATGCCTTTTTATTAGTACAATCACGAAGCGCTGTTGCTAATTTCGTCTATATCAAATCTTATAAATTCTTACGAAGACTGAGGGTATGCATTGTGTTTTGTAAATGGGGGTTGCTGACTCTTGTTCAACGCAACATGTTTATCTAAATATAGATGCACGTTAAGTCCTACAACCTGTAGGTCCTACACATATTTTAAGACTGTTCATGCTAAATGCAAAAGTTGTATAATACGTATAGTTTATCAAGCATGAAAGTCCACTTCAAAAATGTAAATTGGTGATAAAAATGTGATCAAGAGCACAGACAGATAAGGATATATCAGGTAAAACAATATGTTGCACTAGTTGGTGTGCACACTGTGGTGAATAGTACTTTGGACAACTCCCTGGGTCATTCGGCCTAGTTTATAGAATGTCTGGATTTTTAATCCCCTGCTAATCTGATGCAGCGCTGCCAGAGTTTATGGCCCTGTGTATTAGACAACAGGATGTGAGAGGACCCAGCCAAGAAGGATTTTAATTTAGAGACCCATAAAAATGATACAAATAAACTTGTTTTTCAATTATGTATTGAGTAATTAGGACTAAAGACAGAAGTAAAAATTTAAAAAAAGTAGGCCAATCTTTGTATCATTACAATTTTTAATTCGTTATGTTTGTATTTATGCAACCAACATTGATGTGTTGTTGTTTTAGCTTTCTTCTTATAGAAGTAATAACAAAAATAGTGAAGATATTTATTAAAATTATTTTTTTATTTGTATTTATTATAGATATTTAAATTTTATAATAACAATAATGATATTTTAATTATTTAATTTATTATCATTATAATTATTCATTTTATTTTTCAATTATTTTATTCACTCAATAATAATAATAATAATAATAATAATAATAATTATTATTATTATTATTATTATTATTATTATTATTATTATTATTATTATTATTATTATTATTATTATACAAATGATAATAATAGTATTTTAATATAATTATCATTATTATTATTTGTTTTATAATTATTTGTATTTTTTATTTATTATTATTATTATTATTATTATTATTATTATTATTATTATTATTATTATTATTATTATTATAAAAAATGTTTTAATAATCCTTACAAAATCAATGCTCTCAAAAAACCTGCAGACATGAAAGAGCAAACCATTAGAAGGGTGGACAAATACACAGATCACCGACTGATATGATAATTATCAATCCACAGATCTAAGTTTGGGGGGGTCAAACAAAGAAGGAGTAAACTAGGCCTTGAAAATAATCCATACATGCCTGGTTGACTCCTAGCGCAGCCAGCGACTCCGACGTTCATGGGTTCGAGTCCCAAAAGGAGCAGCCGTCGCTTACCAGTAGTATTAATACAAGGCATTACGAATGTGTAAGACCTAGAATTTCAATTGTCAAACAGCTGGATAATGTCAAATAAAATAATTAATATTTGTGGTTTATGCTTAACTCTTATATATAGTGTCTGAGTTTATCATTGATTATTTGATATCTAATTATGTGTTTTACATCAGTTAAAATATATTTCATATAGGTTTTATTTTATTATAAAATACAGCCTGCGGCGAATATTTATAATGCTGTTTTAAACTGATCAAGTTAAAATGTGGTTTATTTCGAATACATAGGATCATAAATCAAACAGTACACATAAATAAAACAGATAATGGTAGTAAGTAGTAAGTATTTCCAGTAAATGAGTTTAAAGATCATAAAATACAAATAAAGAGTAGAACATAATATAAGTAGAGGACAGCGGGAAAATGTTGAGTTTTGAGATCAAGTTAAAAACAAACATAATAAATGGAACTGGGCATGTTTTCATTACCATTTTAAAGATAGTTTTAGAAGAAACATATTTAAATCAGGTATCAAAATGATGGAACAAATTTGAACGTATGAAATCAATATCTATATTTATTATTTATGATTTATTATCATTTTTTATAACCTTTTAAAACGTTTACGTCATCCCATAGCTTTGAAGTAAAATGAGATCAGATTTTTGCTGTGAGAAACAAGAAATGATTTGACAGTGGTTATACCAGAATGCGGTAATGTTCCCATTAAAACACGGAATTTTATTCTTACACTTTAAACAGCTCCAAAACCACAACACAGGTTCCAACATGTCCTTTCATAGAACAGGGTCGCACGGAGCACTCTTTGTAGCTTTCATTTGTGTACACGCGGCCATGTCATTTGAGAAGTTGAATTAGAATGGCACGTTTATTACACGAATGACCGTTATGCTAATAAAATTGAAGAATTGTTGACAGACGTCTACCATACTATATGTGCAAATGTGGTTGAAAACCAAACTATATACTGCCAACCGTATTTGTCCAGTTTCTTATAGTATAACAAAAAAGAAGTGTTGTCTGGTTTCTTATTTTGCAAACAATTAACATTACGCCGGACCTCCCATTTTCTAAGTATTCATAATCCGTTCACCAATGCAAGGATTAGGTATACTTGGACAAACATAGTCGCATGTCTTTCGACACAAAAGATTACTTTGTTAAACTAAGTAGCCACTTGTCTAAGGGCGTGGTAATAGTATCCTCGGCGTAATGTCAACTGCATGCAGAATATAAATGACAAGTTAACATGGTTGTATCTTTCGTCAGCATTGAATATGCAAACGTATTAGGTAAATGTACAGTAGCTAACCTGTATTATAAATGTGCATAACCTTTGTCTGGCTTACGAGCGTATCAGGTATTCCAATCGCAACTCTGTGTCTTAATTGTGGTAAGTGAATAGTTAAAAAATTGAATATGTTGTCTGTTACTATCAAATCCATTTAATGAACTTTACTCAATTGGCAAGCCTCAGTGTTAATTTGTAATAACGTACATTAAAACGCAGTTGTACTTAAACAGTTATCGTTGTATAAACATTTAAAACAAATGTTGTTTTTAATGAAGGGGTACATAAACAAAATCATTAATACTTTCTGAGTTATTTGCAAGTGTATGTTTAACTGACCGCTACCCTATTTTTTATTCAAATGAGTATTATTAGTTTGTACAAAATTTCAAAATGTTCTACACCAACGAATAGTTTTTTTAAATTCTACTAAGACTTAACGGGCACTCGCATTGAAACAAGAAGGAACCTCTTCGTGAGTTACTCCCGCAATATACCGCGGTAAGTAAAATGACGTCACGAATTGCTCACTTGACATAATCAATTCTTTACATTACGCTACCCGACATAAAATACTGTAGTACCGTAATATTTGGACTGTGATCAACGATGTTTTAGGGCAGAATCGAACTATCGACGCATTAGCGTGATATATTGTTAATGCACTGGTAGTTTAATTCCTACGCATAGGAACTCCAAGCCGTTGGATATTGCCGCAATATACCAGGGTAACTCGTAAATGGTTTCTTAACTAAATGTGTGTACAACGTTAAATTGTTTCAATCCAAACTTAACATATGTCACACTGTGAGTCTATAATTACGTTTCGACATTAAAATGCAATGTTCCAAACGCATACGTTTATATGTTCATACACACACGTACGCTCAACATACCCGTGCTTTCCACTTTATACAGGCACGTCATTACTACGATGATGGATCGCCCGTGCACGGCTGAGACTCGGCCCCCTATGGCGAAGGACCCACTAAGACAGTAGATGAAAGCATACCTACTGCTGTTCCGACATTTGTACGAGCTTATAAATGCATCAGCGCCTTAAAAAACTACTAATGACCTAGAAAAAACCTGACGAAAAGTAAATACTGAAGTAGTAATAACGAAGAATGGGAATGCATTTGTGATAAAAAATGGAAATTTACTTCAAAAGAATGATTCGGTGTAATTTTACGGTATTTACCTGATAGCAAAAGCAGGCAATGTGTGTGCGATAAGTATGTTTGATTGACAAGGATTCTTGGAATTACTTCCCCTGAAACAAGGCATGATTACCAGTGAGACATTCTAAAGCAGAGTCACGTGATATATAAAATGGCACAATTAGCTGTTCTTAATCGTTTCTACAGAATAATCGCAAACACATATGTGACGTCACACATCAGCGGTTGCTGTTAAATATGTTAGTGGAAATTGTTTATGTTCCAAAGTGTTCGCCTACTAAGTCTTCAGCGAAAACAGCAGTTGTTACAAATATTCCATTTATAAATAAATTGTGTAAGAATGTGGTAATGACTTAGTAAGTATTTCCTACTATATTAACCTGAAATGTACTGAAACGTATGCAGTCACTTTCATTTTCAACAGATAGACGTGTATTGTTTTTTTTTAAAGTAGATTATGTGCATATAAATTTTGTCAAACAACAAGTAGAAAACAATTCATGGTTAGACCGTATGTTGTACATGTAGCAAATACATCATTATGGAAGGTGTTACATAGGTTTGAAGGTACATTCAAATACATGTTATATAATAATATTTATGTAAACATTTCAAAAATGCCAACTATCAACACAGGTATAAATAAGATTCTTACTTATGTTAATGAATTTGGAGAATATAAACATGAACAAGCACCACAGCATAAGGTAAATAGTATACTAATTGCAAATACCATATTGTCTTTATAATTAAATAATTTTAAATTCAGGGTTTGTGTTTCAGTGTTGCTACACGGCCTAAACCGAGGCTGCTGTTTTCCCGAGGGCTATCACTTTCTCATTTTAAATGTACTGTGTTAGACTGACGTTTATTTCTGTTTATGTTTCGTTGTCAACAGCTTCAGAAGTTGTTTGTTTTGTCCTTCAATACAGTAAGTTCGTAAAATACATGTATAACATTCCTCTAAACTATCATTTGGTTCGTTAATACATAATACATTACAAAGCAAGTACTAGGTACACAATTGCTTAAATGTGATCAACATTGCACATTAACGTATTGCTTTAGAATGAGGGTTTGTTTCGTGTAATTCAGCTCAGCAACTGTGTAATCGATGATACTTTTAATTAGCAGTAAAGAAAGGGATTGGTTGGTGATTTGTCACTAACCACTTTGAAATCAACAATTTATTAGTAACTTTGGAAGGTAATTAAGGTATTTTGTGTGTTTGATAGGGGAAAACAACTATTTGTTTCATTTAAACGAACACTAATAGCGGTATGTTTATTTAGGTAATGGATAGGGCACATAAGTAACAAGATTTGGCGGTGAACTACATGTATTTAGCTCACATTAACAACTTTCTTTATAATAGGCATTTAAACGATTTAGTCTCGTTAAAATACATTCCGTTTTTAATTTGTATTATTTTAACAATACAATTCATATATGGTAAAACATACGCTATATTTAAGTAAACTGTGTCTAAGTTCATGTGTTCAATAAAACTATATTTATACACATATTGTCCTTAAAGACTAGATACGTGTAAAAGCAACGCTTTCAAATCCAGAGGTCGCGAGTTCTAACCACGACCCGGCCACAAATATAATGTGCAAAGATGTCTTAGGTCGTGGTAAGATAAGTCCAACAAAGGGTGTGGGAAGAAGAAATAAGGTGGATAATGAGTGTTGAAAACGGTAAACTGGAACACATGCAAACACAAACAATGCGAACCGTGTCCAGGACATGGACATTGTATACCCTGGCTACCATAGCATGTTTATAAAACGTTGGTTTGTATGTTGTTTGGAAACAAGAGGTGCGCATATGCGGAAGGGGTGTCAAAGGAGTGAAGTTTTGTTTACTTCCATTCTTGAAAATATCACAAACAAAGGGAGCCGCGTGGATATGGACATTGTAAAAAATAGCTACCATAGCGTATAAAACTTTGGTTTGTGTCTTGTTTTGGTTTGACAAGATAGTTAATTTCCATTCATGGACAACAGCAAAAATACAATGCTGCTCTTTTCTCGATGAAAATAATGCTTCCTTAGGACTTGCCTTTTTCTCAGCTTAATTCCATATAGCTGAAAATATTTTACTGTGATGTTTATTGTGATGTTCGTGTATTTTATATGGAATTTTAAAATGTAAAAATGAAACTGTTTTAAAATTCGTGATAAACAACATTATGTCAAAAAACATCCCATGTGTTTACTATAATATATTAAAAATGTAAATAACAAATATAATTATATTAATAAAATCAGAGTGCTTATTCAGAATAAAATACTGAGCAGTACCAATAAACATAAAAAATAAATATTAGTTTAATAGCCATCCATATAATTACAAAATACCTGCATGTCGGTTTTACCTGGGCCAATAAAATGTATCTGCAGCTTGGGTTACAAAAACATCAACATTCAAATGCAAGTTCATAATAAAAAAACCCGCAGAAAAATGAGCAACTATGTCCTGCATTAAACCAAGAACCCTTACCTGACAAACACCACTCAACGTTTCACGGGAGCCGCTATCCAGCCTGACATCAAATACCAGAGGCCAATGTCATCCGGGTCGCCGTGTGTCGACATTCATGTGCGCTCGAGTACAGGTATTGGCTTACACAGTTGACGCATAAAATGATTATAAAATTGTATACTTCTGATCGGAGGCCGGCTGTTGCGAACTGATACAAGACATTTAGCATTATCTGTCGGTCATTAGTACGCGGAGGGTGGTTTAATGGGTGTTTCAAACCTCAATGACACACTGCAGAAATTGTTTTATGAAATCTAGATTGACATGTAAGAGGCTGACGCAAAGTAGTAAAGTCAGCTTATAAGGATCCATTTGGGTGGATCAACGTCACAAGAAATGTATCCAGTTACCAATGCCTTTGTCTGCTGATAACTGATTTAGTGACAAAATAAAAGTTAAGTGGTATGCTGCTCATAACTAGTTTGGAACACAAAAATAATACGGCATGCGGCTTTGACTCGATGCTGAGGGCGAAATCTATAAACAGTATGCAGTGGCTAGAATATATTGATATCCGTACAACTTAGAATACAACGCATTCTGCATGTGCATCGACGAGCGCAATTTTTTGTGGTTCTATTGTAAGCTTATGTTAAGAGTTTATTTTAAAAGAATGGGTTGATAAAAAATGTTGACAATAGTTGTGCTATCACCACAAGACATTTGAGTAATCAAATATTTCGCCATCTACGTATATTTATAAGGTAGTTTAAACTTGCCAAAAGAAATGACACGGAAAACAAACGCAAAAACACACTGTCACATGGTTCCAATGTAAATGTGTTAATAATAAAAATGTGTTAAAAGTATACTTACAAAAGCTACATGTGTAATATAGAAGACGTGTGTGTCACACGTTGATTTTTTAGTTTTAACATTTTAAACCAATTTTTTTTATTGCGACGTCAGGGTTAGAGAGTGCATGTGTAATAAGAGCGTTTTAATTAGTTTTCTTAAGTCTGATTTGAGCCGCCTGGCATTCATAAACAGAACCTGTTATGAGTAAACTGGTCTCCGCATTTAGCCATTATCTGCTGATCGTTGTCGGCCATTTTGTCGTAAATGTGTAAAGTACACCTGCATATTAAGAATGGTAGGACAAAACAGGTGCGTTAATGTCGTAAAAGCTCTTATCTGCCACAATCCAGTGGTGTCAAAATTAATATTGTTAATTACGTGGTTATATTCTGGAATTAAAACCATGGTGTTATGTTTTAATGTTCTTTAATGATATAGTTTGCAAAGTATTGACATTGAGTTGACAGGAATGGGATTTTTCTTCATTGTACAACACAGACCTTGGCATTGTGGGAAGATGTCGAGTAAAGTTTTAAAGAAGGTGCTACAAATTAAATCAGTATAAAGCAATGAGTTACACATGTGCATTTTACACAAATAACTAAGATGTTTTATTTACTTAAATGCATGATAAGAATAATTGGTGGCATATTACCAGAATTGATATTACGATTTCAACTTAGTAAAAACGGCATTCTTCCCGTTTAAGTGACATTGGTTGGAGAATGGACAGTCCTAATGAAGCATAGCCTATAAGGGGAAAAAGCCGCCTCGGTATTATTCAAGCTGTTCATCAATGGTAATGAAAGATGTCACACCACCGGCGCCCCCCCCCCCCCCCCCCCCCAGCGCATGAACGGAAATCTATTTTCAAATGTAAACAGCATACAATGCTAGAGGACCGTAATAATATAACTACATCTAAAATTATATGTATAAACTAAACCGTGAGGTGGTTTGAGCATAAAATAATGTTTCTTTTTTGGCCTTGCCATTTGAAGCAAAACGATTGTTGTTAGTTACTGACAAAATACCAGAGCTGGGGAGGGTGTAGCTAATGAACCGCCTTGGTATGATGATATAATCAAAGTGAAAACAGAACATTACTTGTATTTGCATGAAATACACAGAGACAAAACTTTCACTGGAATAAGTCGACATAACCGTGATAGTCACCTTGTACGTTTGCAGTTGTGGTCACTTTATACTTCTTGCTTATCCTCTTATACATATATCCAAAAAGGTTGAGTTATTAATGACATAAAGTGCATTTTTGTTCCAAATGCTAATGATGGTTAGAAGATGTACCCAACTGTTCATATAAGTTCCAATTCCGCCTAATCGGAGATGGTGTAGAGATGGTGTGGTGTACATGTAGCCCACTTCCGATGTGTTCAGATTGCATATGTAAGTGCAATGGTAAGAATGCTTTTCAAAAAAGGATCAATTTTTGATATCCATACACCATCTATCATGACTACTAACATTTTTGCTGTATCTTTAGCAAATATAAAACAGCAATGTGTGTCAAAACAAATGTTCCTTTTTATCACTGCCTGCTTTTTCGAACTAACCGAACGTAATATTTATAGGGGCTGGATTTAAAAGCCGTACATTTATTTCTCTCAAAACGACTAAAACGACTTTATCGACAGATAGTAAAATGGAATAACAACGGGTGGTTATGTTCACCCGTTTGATATCAGCTACATGAGACTGAAAACCTATTTTGTATGCGGCAGTTTTAAAATCTTGGAATGTTAAAGTGATTACATCTGATTTGCTAAGTAGATACGTTAACATTTCTTGCCACATGAGACTATAAATCATCAAAAGTTTGAGTTGTCATTTATACCATGTGATTTGTTGTAGAAGCAGCGCCATTACCTTTAAATTCAGTTATAATTATAAGTGTTTTTGATGTGCACTTAAAGCAGGTACATACTTTTTATGCTTAAAGGAACATATTTAACATGGTTACTATGTATCTTTAATAAATGCTATATATTTAGTTTTTAAATTTAACAACCCAAAGCACACTTTATTCAAAATTCAACACTACAGGCATGTATGTTTAGAAAGAACATCCCCATTGGTAATACCCTATGCTTATTTTACGACAGTTCGATCGTATTTCAGACACTAAAGAAGCAAGGTCATTATTATGCTTGGTAATTAACACCTTGCAAGAACATTTTTTACGAACATAATACACTTTAAACAACACCCTTGTAACAACAGATTGTATCAACACACTTGCATCAACGTACCTGAAAGAACATATTGCACAAACATAACACTAACATACTTTGCAAGAACATACTGCAAGAACAACGTCATTCCTAATACAACACCTTCTAAGAACTCACTGCAAGAATACATTTGCAACAACACACTTGAGAGAACACATTGCAAGATCATGATGTAAAAACACCTAGCAAGAACATATTGCAAAAACAATTTCCCAACAACACTCTTGCATCAATATCTTCCAAAACCACATTGCAAGAATACATTTCAAAAACACAGTGACAGAACACATGGTGAGAACAATTTGCAACAACAGTCTTGCTACAATACTTTCTTTTAACACATTGTTACAACACATTTACAAGAAAACTTTGCATTAACGCCGTGAAGAGAGCAATTAGCAAGGACACTTTGCAAGAACATATTTGGAACATCTGACCGAAATGTGTATGCTGTATTCTTGCATTCATAGCAAAGGTAAGTACGTAAAACCAGCGGTCTTCTAAAAACAGTAAACGTGGATGGTGTGCACAAGTGGAGTGTTAATCATGCCATGATTCTAATAAACATTTGAGGTGCACTTACTTCTCGCCGTGTGAAACAAATAAATATCTTGTTGGAACATAAGAAATGAAATATGATTATTGCGAATTGTTTTCGAATGTGTTTTCTTGAATGGCTGATAAGTTTATGATTAACGACGTGGGGCTATGGACGATTTGCGTAAATCATAAAAACATCCGATATAATGGACCCTCGCAGACTAAATTTCACAGCAAGACTAGACATCAAAACAAGAGCAAAATTGCTTTTATAGAATGATGGATATGTGTAATGTATTAACTCACGAACACGATAACTCTTAAGAGCCTCTGTAAGTTTGTATGTATTTGTACGAACAGTATTAAAATGGTTCTAAGATAAATGACGCGCATATGTTGAGAATCAACCTACAGCAGGGAATCAAATCTACATTACATATACAATATATAATTTACTTCTTATCTTGTTTCACAGTTGAAACCCATTCTTCAAACAAAACACAATCATGTACTTAGGAAACTATAATTACCACCCAATGCAACGTGTTTGTTTCAATATTCTTTGAATATACACCAATAAACATTATTACAATTGCGTTTAAATAAATCTCATGAAATTGTTATTGTCGGCGAAGGAAACGGGCGGGTATTTCAATTAGAAATGTTATTTAAAGTTGTCTACGTATGCGTTCTTATTGTTTCAATGAAGATTAAGTGTGTACAAATAGGCGTTAACGAACGAACTCAACATTTCTGTTATAATTGCCTCCTATCATATCTTTATTTGAAGTCGGTAAATCCAACCACCTATAATGAGCCACAAAATGTTTATAGTGGGTCTTTATTGTTTCTGTAATTTAGCAATCAATTAGCGCCAAAATAACATAGAGCCGCATTTCTGAGTAAATGTTTAGAACATGTCCAAGAGGTTGTCTGGTTGTTGAGGATATTATTTGCGGCAATAATTATGGTCGTCGCCCTTCTCATAACACTAAATGACAGCAAATGAGCCCTCCATTTACCAAGTAAATTAGTTTTCTGTCATTGATGTTTCAGTGTTCGCACATGTGCTAACAAACACAATGAGGATGTATGATGTGTTAGAAGAGGTTTCATGTGCCAAAGCCGTGTAATCGACAATATGATTCTAATTTACGTTACTCTTAAGCACCGCCATTTTCGACACCAAAGCCGTTTTTGTATCATGAGCAATGGGGCTATTCTCTTTCACAAACACTCGGATTATCAATTAATGTTTCGATAACACTTCTATGAACAATTCGTAGCTAATATTTGCCCCTATCTCACACCTCTGACGTTCATTTTCGATTGTTCCATCCGGTACAATGCTAATAAGAATCCATTTCCCGAAGTTTTACGATCTTTGCAAGTTAGAATTTAATCTTGTAACAAAGATTAAATTCTCCTGACATTTGTCTTTTTCTCCATTTGCCTATTTACTCTAACTAGGCGCAAAATAGCATTGTTTCAAGAACAACTGCAGTATTTTCCCGCTTTAATTGAAGGAGAACCGAAACGTTAACAAGTTTAATCGTCAACTAACTTGATTACACGAAATTTCTTCCATTTTGTACGAGCGATAAAGACAACAAGTAATGGATAAAATTTATTTCCAAGCCCAGGATGTAAATGTCTGTTAGGACGCCAAAATCGGATTACCTCGCTCATTATCGCCTGCCTGACTATTCTTCCATTCCAACTACGATTGCAAGTGCCTCTTTTTCATCTCCATTAGCGAAACGAAACTTGGTGTAAATTTGATTTTCACGAGTATTTGTCGTCGAGGGGCTTCACGATTTTAGTGACTTTCCATTTACATTAGGGCATTAACGCCACCCCTGGGTATATTCCTTGGCCATAAACTCTGGCCGCTCGTCTCGCTACTGTCGCTCCGACGTATAGAAATAGCAACACGTTATGTCATGTCAATATATAAACACGAATTACGTTTGCCAAATTAATTTCTAACACAGTGTCGACGTCGTTTGTTAGCGAGAGGAGACAGACTAATAGCTCGTGGATTGAAACCACGCGGCTTTTGACAGAAATTACACGTCAATTTTGAGTCCCAAAACTACCGTTTATGGGGAATTACTCGTGTTTTCCTCAAAATGAACGAGCTGATACAATTGAAGCCGTAAATCAGAAGATTCAGAAAAGGTAATTTCTCATTCCATATGTTCTGAAGGGGAAATTGTTCTCGCGTCTTCCCCATAAGTCACAGCAAATGTAATTTTTGTAATCCCATCATCAAGAAGATATATATACGTGAATTTAGTAGCTGTTCTGAGAGACTGTCCATCAGAAGATGCAGACTGGTGTAATGGGTTTTCTCACACGAAGTCTTAGTGATATATATGTATATAACCACTGCGGCACTTAGTCCGTCTATCTGTTGTAGTTTGCATTGCACAAGGACGTATAATTATACTTTATGACAATTTGAAGAAACGCTAAAGGGATAGGATACGCAACATTCTTGCAACAATGTACTGCAAGTGCACTTGACGGTTGTCTTATGTGTATGTTTGTTGTTGTTTGTTCATTCGTTCGTTTGTCCGTGCGTTAGTTCGTTCGTTCGTTTGTTAGTTCGTTCTTTCCTGCGTTTGCCTTAATGCCGTTTTCAACATTGATCAGATTATATCACTGCGGTCAGTCCACTAACCAGCGTTTCGTTGTTTACAAATAGCATCTTTACTCCACAAGCGATTGAATGCCTCCTCTCATGAACCAGCTGTGAGGTACAACTGAATCAGAATTGGTGTACAATGGCACCATGTAGAAAGTAAATGGTGGCGTTTCCGGTGAGGCTCAATCCTCGTATTAAAAGTCCGGTGCTCTACCACTACATTTGGCAAATATGTTAAATAGAGTAGATATAAGAAATTTAACAATGTGAATATGTTCTTTACACAATCATGTCTTTGAAGTGACATTCCATTTTCATCATAACGTACGGGTTTGTGTCCATAATTTGGGAATAAATATATGAATCGTCCGTTGCCCCATGTATGCTGTCTCTAAACACATATACCATAGCAACACATTCAACACCGAATAGCTCCGCAAAATATTAATATCCTCCCCCTTTGTGCATTTCTTTTATTCGTGAGATAATGTTTATCACAAACATAACCCTAATCCATTGGATTAAAATTGAACATGCACTGTTATAAAAGATCATGATTGACAGTTGAAGAACTGTTCCTTACTACTCTGTTAGAGAAAAGACATTTGATTTTGCCACATTGAACGACTTGGTGTTTACCATTTATCTGGGACGCTAGTGAGTGTACCTCTTACAGGTTCTGCTACAATATTATAGTTTGTATCATCAATATTCGTTGCTGTCATTGCTACAATAAAGTTTAGCATACAGTGATTACATGTTTTGAGACAAAACCTGGCTGATCGAAAATTCTGCTCTTTTCGTGCAAATTAATAATCCAACCGCAAATCCGGTCTTAATTAAATCATTTTGCTTCATAGTTGATCTTAACATATTGAGTTTGATAGCTACTTCGAAAGTCAAAGGTTCGAGTCTCAACAGGAA
>Ga0224511_10000188_pt1 | contig 24355 bp, 9 predicted proteins | sample SF_May12_sed_USG_2_FD_169988 | JGI IMG/M metagenome (GOLD analysis project Ga0224511, IMG submission 169988) | Sediment microbial communities from San Francisco Bay, California, United States - SF_May12_sed_USGS_8_1 | ecosystem: Environmental > Aquatic > Marine > Sediment | place: USA...
CTTTCCCACCTGTTCCACCATCGGTATTGAACAAGCAAAACGTATCTGACCAAATAACAGAGATGCGAGAGTACTTTAAGGCATTCCACACCGATGACGTCCATCACCGCGACTTTAGACCGTTCTTTAAACCTGCCATGTGCTACCTCGAAGGCGCCTGGACCACTGACACAGACACACTGACAGAACCATTCCAGAGTGATCGTCACTCGCTCGCAGCATCTAGCTGGTCAGACTTGCAAGAGAAGGTCCAGCTGACATCTGCATCAGGCGGAAAGGATCGGATGGAGAATTTCGCCTACTTGCCAACTACCATTGTAGAAGTTACCGCCGATGGCGAACCGGTATATGCTCAGTGGAACTACCGCATTGCATGTCATCCGATTAGGGCATCTATTGCACCAAAAGACATGAGACCAATCGACGACATTGCCGTCAGAATGTACAACAACCTTGACATGCAAAACTTCGCGCGAAATAAGGCTGCAAGATTTTCAATAAACCCCTTTGAAAATGCTGATCTAGATTTGTTTAGTCAGTCCGGCGAGTATAACGATACATATTTCGCTAACAGTCTTCTTGATGACATCATGTATGAAATCCCAGGCAAGGACAATTATCCTGGTCACATCACCGATGACACGTTTGGTCAACGCAAATATGAAATGAAACAAAACTCAAGAACCGAATTGAATACAGCACGTTATCATCGACATTTCAAGACATTGTCTACAGGAGGGAATGGATTCGTCAATCATAACAGAGGCTTTTCTGACCCATATCTGTTCGTTGCTGAAACCACAAATTCCAAAATCGCTAAGATGGGAATGCGTGACTGTCAAATGGAAAATGGGAAAGAAGTTTGCCACACCTATGAGGGAAGATATTCGTACGCCATACCGCTGGAGATCGTTTGGCTGACGCCGTTGCAGACATGGAACCCATATGGCATCCATTTCTCGACCAACTTGAGAGACCCTCTCGCCAACCACCGCAACGGTCAGCACACAATCTCGAGAGCGTTCAATGGATCGTCAAGTATCTCTTACTACAACACACCTGCCCAGTTTTTCCATGGTGTAGAACCACAAAGAGACAATGCCGACACCGGACGAACTACCGCTACTGTCTTAGACTCTCACGGAAATGTATGTATGTCCCAATAACTTAATGTGGATATAAATATTAAACAATTAATCTAAACACTAGTCATACCCGTCTTAACATTAAGCTTTCTATGTCGTACCAACAATACACAATTACACCAAAAGTAATACATGTCCACCTCACGAAGGCACACTATTAATTATTTGTTTCAAATTATATGTGGGACTCTCAATATATTTAAAACAATATTACAGATGCGGTCCGTGACCTCGTCAGGTATGCGCATATTCACACCAAACATCCCCGGTGTCGGCATAATGCGCCTGCGCTACCCCGTGTTTCCGGTCCACCAGGAGGGCAACTCTATCTGGAAGAACCTACAGGCTTTACAGGACGTCAGTCTCAACCCAGGAACGTGGGACCACATTCTTGAACGGAAATTGGTAACGCATTTACAAACACACAAGAAATTAACTTTAAGTGGTGTTTTGTTGTGTAGTTATATTACATGTTTCTGGTCGTCTGTGATCAAGGACTGTTTACATTTCACTATAGAGCTCCGCTCATGCGCTAGGGGGCGTCGTACGTGTGGCATCTTTTATTACCATTTATGAACACCTTTAATAAAAGCCGAGGAATAAAACCGAGGCTGCTATTTTCACCATGCAAGCTATGCTTCCCAAGGACTTCCCCTTTTTCTCAGAAAGTTTAAACTAAATTCATACCGGCTATACGAAGATTACACCATTTTAATGCTATTTTCTATGTTTCAGGAGAATCACCTAAATGAGACAGATTACGTCCTCCGAACCTCCTTTGAGCAACCACCGGGCGTTCACTTCCACCACTTCTACCTTACACACGACCAAATGGTTACGCTCGAGAAGCGCGGAACCGTCGCCGTGACGACCACTGTTGATGCCGGACATAGTCACGACCTTGTTGTGCGAAGGGCACATGGGAGCAACTTGCTTTGGCTTGAAGTAATCACGTGTGACGGCGGTCATAAAGACTGCTGGGACAAACACACTCATGGAGCGCACTTGTTTTGGAGTTAATCTCGCAATGATTATAGGTAACTCAAACGGAAATAAATATTGAATTACTTAACTATGTGATTTATAAGCTGAAAAATGTAGATGTCACCAAACCATTGAATAGATGGTAATGTAAAGCGTTATAAGATTATTATGTAGGTAATGGAACGTTTCCTTGCGAACCGTATGCTTCTTTGATTAACGCTTATGCACTGCGAACGGCTTTATTTTGACCGCATGAAACGGTAGCAATGTGTAATTCTTTGTTTGTTTTGTAGCCCTTTGATGCCAACATACCAAGTTTTAGTTTTAAAAATAATCAAAGTGAACATTGCTGAGTTATTTCGATAATTTATAACATTTCTTGTTTCGTGGTCACAATTGCACATTTAATGTCATTTTGGTATGTACGTACCAACATTCAGTATATCTGCGTACAAGGTATTACCTTTTTCTGCGTACCGAATACGACTTAAACACTCCTGAATACTGCGCACTTGAGGGGTAGTAACCTTTACATATGCAAGTGGTGTGTGAAATTCGCGTAGCATATTAAAAGGTACAAAGATCTAATTGATTTTTGACGATCTAATTGTTAATTTCTAAACAAACAAATGTAATGGATAGTTCCACAACTGTCAATCAGGATAAATTATAACGGTACATGGTCAATTTTAATCCAATGGCTGATAGGTTTATGGTAAAATGACAATTGTTTAAACAATGGAAAGCATGGTTCCTGTTTGTGATAAGCGTTATCACATATACAATAAATTTCGCCATTTTTGGGCGGAGATTAAGAAATTGTGGAACTATCTATTACATACTGGAATAGAGCATTCTATAAAATGAGATAGTGGGGACAAAAAGGGTGGTAAGTAAAAAAAATCTTAATATAAATGGAAGAGATGTTGTAATGTTGTAAACAATGTGGACAAGTCAAGTTTATGAGCAAAATGATAAAATGGCCCGTACAAAAACACACAGAACATCACAAAACACGGAGTATACAAAGACGCAACAGACATTAAGAAATAACTATTTCTGTGTTTTTCGGTTAACCCATATTTTTCTCTGCGCGTTGAAACCGATTGTTTTCCAAATTTTCATATTTAACTTGCCCAGCTAGTCGTCTCGTTTAGCTGGGTTTTTTTTATTTCACCTTCCGTTTAGTCGAGGGCGCGAATTCGAGCCCCGGCTCGGACCTAAACCTTAATTGTATTTTTTTTGCCTGTTTTTAATGTAAAAATGAAAAAAATGTTTAAAATATTATTAAAAGCGAAATAAAACATTTCGAACATAATGATTACAGCAGCTTTAAAGCGTACATGTAAGTAATAGTCAATTGTTGATGTACTATAGGCATGCTCTTTTCAAATGAAAAACTTCAAGTTAAGATCATTTTCAGCATGTGATACTTCGTAAAAAATATGATAAGCTGTTCGCAATACCGAATCAGAAGAATATTATCATCATGAGTTTAACTGTTATTATTGATACTGACACGCATAGGATTCATTTATCATTCAAATACGAAGATGTACTTATTAGTAGAGTATTCACTATAATCACGTTTAAAATACAGACTCTAAATAACTTAGTTGTAAATGAATAAACACTAAAACTTATTGTAATTGCTTAAAGTTACTGGCCATTAAGTATTTGTTCAAGAACGGCACCTGATTAGAGAAAAATATAAAATGTAAATTTTAATCAAAGAAACAATAACAAGAATAGTAGAAAATATGTTATATATTTATGATGTTTACCTATGTCATTTACTGGCCATGCCATGATGTAAGGCAAAAAGAACTAAACCGTACTTTACAATTGATGGTAATTGAACAAAAATACGACATTCACGTTAGCTTATTATAGAAATGTTGAATCTGGGCGTTAATTTTGAAACCGCGGCTTAATGATATAATGGCTGAAAGCAATAGAGCTTGCCCCGACTGCCAATCTTAATAGTTTATAACGGTGCATTGTTTATTGGCTTGCCGTTCACGGCAAGCCAGTATTGTTTTGGAAAGGTATTTCCGGTTTAAAGTTTCCCTGCTTTCTATTTTATGCATGCTATGGAGATGGGAACCAGTCGAGTTTCGGGCGATTCCGATATTATTACGTAAACTACCGAACATTTCCTAGACGGTATTAAATGGCCGAGTTGCTTCGCTTATGATGATGTGATGCTATTTTTAGCGGAATGTATTCGCATCAGCCAGTAAAGTGAGCTAGGCTCTGAGAAAATCGCCCTTAACTCAATTGTAAACATTGCTGACACAACCCTTTTGATGTAACAAAGGAAAGTGATTTATTCTTGGTCTTATCCTTAGTAAAATTAATGCATTTCAGCTTGTTTGAATACAATTTTGTGTATCTTTAATTGGCATACAGAACAAAAAGATATCTTAAGTATCAAAATATTCATAACTACTTTTTCACTTAAGGGCGATGTTCTCAGAGCCTGGCTAATTTGTTCTTTACAACATGGCAAGCCATTCCTTTTAAAAGGATTTTTTTTTAATTCAATAGATAAGAACTATGGTTATCAGGTGACAATCTGACCTGTTTAATACACAATGAAGCATACTTCCTGTTTGTGATCAATTTATCACAGGAACAAAAAAAGAAAGAACAGAATGGGAAGAAGATTGTACTTTTGCGGAACGGTGCATTGAGTAACATAACTGATAAAATGAATGCACTTGTAAGGACACCAGTAGATTAACTATGCGATCGACAATTCAGAACCAGAAACGACCAGCACAGTCTTGTTCCTGGTGCTTTTGGTACAATTAACGATATATGGGCTCGAAATGGAACAATAAACCTAACAATAAACAGCAAAGATTTTAGTTTGAAGGGAAACAGTAAGTGGATACGTTGCGCCAGTCAAAACAGAAAAGGGAAGGTAATGTAAATTAGTCTTAAAAACAAAATTGTCATGCAGAGATATTTAAATGTGTAAAAACTACCAATTATGTTATGTAAGAGTAGTACAAAATGCTATGCCATTTGAAAAATTATTAAATGTAAAAAATCGTTTTTCCATTGTATACATGTAAGTACGTATACATGAATTTTAAAGGCAACTATTTTACAGTAGACCATGCTGGTGCTATCTGGTATTGCGCTGGTGTGCGCCCTGACAGCTGCAGCCGATGTCACAACTCAACCTGCCATGGATGTGACCCAACTGCTGCAGCAATTGCAGACTGAGATCCAGGAATTTAGAGGTATTAAATCTCCTGTCCCAGTCTTTGGTGAATTGAACATTTTAAAATAGTGTGTCAGCGAAGGATTTAAAAACATAATATATATATTAAGTTACATTAAACTAGATTATTGATACGTTTTTCATTCGAAGAAACGTCACTATAACATTGTAATAGCATATTTATTTTGCTATAAATATAAACCGTTGCAAACGCTTAATTTTGAAAACATTGATCTAAAATTAGTTTGACTCGTGCGGCGCTATTTTGACTAGACTCACTCATTTTCGTTTAATTGGTCAAAACTATGTCCGGGGTATATGCACCTTTTACAGCTCAAATTTATATGGAGTTATGTTAAAAGTGAAAAAGGGTCCAAGTACAAAACATCTTTATATGAATTTATACCATAAGTCGGGCAGAAATTTCAGTGAAAATAAAAATATCGCCATTTCTTGAGCTAAATTTGCCCTATTAAATGAGAATGAGTGATATATAGGTAAACATTACGCATTGAGACGTGACCATAACCCGGTTAGTTTATGTTTATCTAAATAGGTAAGTATTGAAAAGGTAATGAGATTTAACGTATCTTATTTATACACAGCTGATAGACACACAGTGTATATACTACATTGGCAGCGCTTCAGCCATGTGAATTCGTAGCTCAGTCGGTTAGCGCGCGGTGTTGACTTTTTCCCTCTTTGACAAGGGTTCGAGTCCTACACGGGAAACGAGTTTTTCAGGTAGAGAAGATTGCTTTTATCTTTCAAATTTCATATCTATGTAAATCTTTTCTGTGTTTATATGATTTTACTAATTAAAATATATATTACGCAAAAAGAATAAAAAGAAAAACATTGAAAACAATGCACAAAAATGAAATATAAAATGAATAATTTTAATTATATCAATACATTAGAACGTAAGAGAAACGAACAAATGAGTAATAATAAAAAGTAATATATAAAGTAAAGCGGACGAGGTGATTCGATGCCCAGCTGCCTGGGTGATAGGTAAGTACGCTATGCACTGCGATGCCATGCTTGTATCGTTAGCGGAGATAATAGCCATATAAGTAAATGTTGAAATACGAATTGGTTACCTCACTGTGGCTAAATATAGATAAATACTGCTACTCCTATTTGAATGGACTAGCCGATCTTTGGTGTCTCAGAGGAGGTACGCGTCGAAGGGAATTCCGTTATATTTATAAACCGGGAAATCCTTCCAGGACCAGAGGACGCGCGTATTTGTTTCACTTTTTTCTAACGACAACAAGGAATTTCAATGAAATTTAAAGAAGTATTGTATTGATAATGATAAGCTGTAAAATACTTCTGTTTATTTTCATTTGTTTTGATTTTGCGAAATAAAATCAACCAAGACTGGGCTATGAGCTTTAATATTGACGGAATGACAAAGATTGACAAGGCAATAATCAATATTTACTCCACAATCTAACATGATTAGCCATTAATTAGTTATTAAAGTCACCAGAGCACAATTTGGGAATTAGCATAGGAAAAACTCTTAACTATCCCTTAAAGTCTAAATAACTTCGTAATAGAGTATCAACAATAGGTACCATGTGCTAGTTTTGAAGAAAAGTGTGCACAAACCAGGACATTTTCAATATATCATTCATTATGAGAGAAAATCATTTTCTTGTCCACGGACACAACAATGATTTACCTCATATTACATGCAATCTTTTTAAAAATGTAGTCAAAAAACTTTTTAGTGTCAGCCTTTTTACATCACATTTCTTTGCTAAGACTCTTACCTAAATCATATTTTAAGATAAGTACTTTTCAACCCAATTTTCTGTGCTCTAGTTCCTTTAAAGTGTACATCTAAACTATTTTGTTAAAGACCACATCGTTCTCTTTTTAACTAACACTAACATCAGATGAAATTTAAACACTATTGTAATATTTAGGTAAAATGAAGAAAACCACAGGCGATCTGGCGAGACAATCAATGCTCCAGCAGCTGTATTTGGAGGAGAGTGTTCGCTCCGAAGGCTCATCTGGTATCAAGCAAGTCCGAGGGCACAACGGAGGAACACGACCATATCACTTCACGTCGTACAGTGCACATGACGCTGGTGCGCTGCATGAGCACTCGAGCTATGACAGGACCAACGGCCTGGGTGAGCTTGTTGTAGTACTCAATGGAGTCGAGTTCCGGACACGACACAACGACTACAAAATCAGACAGCCATCTACGACGTCCAAAGCCTTCGACGCCCTTGAAGACATTCCATTCCCTCCAGTTCCACCATCGGTATTGAACAAGCAAAACGTATCTGACCAAATAACAGAGATGCGAGAGTACTTTAAGGCATTCCACACCGATGACGTCCATCACCGCGACTTTAGACCGTTCTTCAAACCTGTCATGTGCTACATCGAAGGCGCCTGGACCACTGACACAGACACACTGACGGAACCATTCCAGAGTGATCGTCACTCGCTCGCTGCATCTAGCTATTCAGACTTGCAAGAGAAAGTCCTGCTGACATCTGCATCGGGCGGAAAGGATCAGATGGAGAATTTCGCCTACTTGCCAACAACTATTGTGGAAGTTACAGCCGATGGCGATCCAGTATATGCGCAATGGATCTACCGCATTGCATGTCATCCGATTAAGGCATCTATCTTTCCAAAAGACCTGAGACCAATTGACGACATTGCCGTCAGAATGTACAACAACATCGACATGCAAAACTTTGCACGAAACAAGGCTGCAAGATTTTTAATCAACCCCTTTGAAAATGCTGATCTAGATTTGTTTAGTCAGTCCGGCGAGTATAACGATACATATTTCGCTAACAGTCTTCTTGATGACATCATGTATGAAATCCCAGGCAAGGACAATTATCCTGGTCACATCACCGATGACACGTTTGGTCAACGCAAATATGAAATGAAACAAAACTCAAGAACCGAATTGAATACAGCACGTTATCATCGACATTTCAAGACATTGTCTACAGGAGGGAATGGATTCGTCAATCATAACAGAGGCTTTTCTGACCCATATCTGTTCGTTGCTGAAACCACAAATTCCAAAATCGCTAAGATGGGAATGCGTGACTGTCAAATGGAAAATGGGAAAGAAGTTTGCCACACCTATGAGGGAAGATATTCGTACGCCATACCGCTGGAGATCGTTTGGCTGACGCCGTTGCAGACATGGAACCCATATGGCATCCATTTCTCGACCAACTTGAGAGACCCTCTCGCCAACCACCGCAACGGTCAGCACACAATCTCGAGAGCGTTCAATGGATCGTCAAGTATCTCTTACTACAACACACCTGCCCAGTTTTTCCATGGTGTAGAACCACAAAGAGACAATGCCGACACCGGACGAACTACCGCTACTGTCTTAGACTCTCACGGAAATGTATGTATGTCCCAATAACTTAATGTGGATATAAATATTAAACAATTAATCTAAACACTAGTCATACCCGTCTTAACATTAAGCTTTCTATGTCGTACCAACAATACACAATTACACCAAAAGTAATACATGTCCACCTCACGAAGGCACACTATTAATTATTTGTTTCAAATTATATGTGGGACTCTCAATATATTTAAAACAATATTACAGATGCGGTCCGTGACCTCGTCAGGTATGCGCATATTCACACCAAACATCCCCGGTGTCGGCATAATGCGCCTGCGCTACCCCGTGTTTCCGGTCCACCAGGAGGGCAACTCTATCTGGAAGAACCTACAGGCTTTACAGGACGTCAGTCTCAACCCAGGAACGTGGGACCACATTCTTGAACGGAAATTGGTAACGCATTTACAAACACACAAGAAATTAACTTTAAGTGGTGTTTTGTTGTGTAGTTATATTACATGTTTCTGGTCGTCTGTGATCAAGGACTGTTTACATTTCACTATAGAGCTCCGCTCATGCGCTAGGGGGCGTCGTACGTGTGGCATCTTTTATTACCATTTATGAACACCTTTAATAAAAGCCGAGGAATAAAACCGAGGCTGCTATTTTCACCATGCAAGCTATGCTTCCCAAGGACTTCCCCTTTTTCTCAGAAAGTTTAAACTAAATTCATACCGGCTATACGAAGATTACACCATTTTAATGCTATTTTCTATGTTTCAGGAGAATCACCTAAATGAGACAGATTACGTCCTCCGAACCTCCTTTGAGCAACCACCGGGCGTTCACTTCCACCACTTCTACCTTACACACGACCAAATGGTTACGCTCGAGAAGCGCGGAACCGTCGCCGTGACGACCACTGTTGATGCCGGACATAGTCACGACCTTGTTGTGCGAAGGGCACATGGGAGCAACTTGCTTTGGCTTGAAGTAATCACGTGTGACGGCGGTCATAAAGACTGCTGGGACAAACACACTCATGGAGCGCACTTGTTTTGGAGTTAATCTCGCAATGATTATAGGTAACTCAAACGGAAATAAATATTGAATTACTTAACTATGTGATTTATAAGCTGAAAAATGTAGATGTCACCAAACCATTGAATAGATGGTAATGTAAAGCGTTATAAGATTATTATGTAGGTAATGGAACGTTTCCTTGCGAACCGTATGCTTCTTTGATTAACGCTTATGCACTGCGAACGGCTTTATTTTGACCGCATGAAACGGTAGCAATGTGTAATTCTTTGTTTGTTTTGTAGCCCTTTGATGCCAACATACCAAGTTTTAGTTTTAAAAATAATCAAAGTGAACATTGCTGAGTTATTTCGATAATTTATAACATTTCTTGTTTCGTGGTCACAATTGCACATTTAATGTCATTTTGGTATGTACGTACCAACATTCAGTATATCTGCGTACAAGGTATTACCTTTTTCTGCGTACCGAATACGACTTAAACACTCCTGAATACTGCGCACTTGAGGGGTAGTAACCTTTACATATGCAAGTGGTGTGTGAAATTCGCGTAGCATATTAAAAGGTACAAAGATCTAATTGATTTTTGACGATCTAATTGTTAATTTCTAAACAAACAAATGTAATGGATAGTTCCACAACTGTCAATCAGGATAAATTATAACGGTACATGGTCAATTTTAATCCAATGGCTGATAGGTTTATGGTAAAATGACAATTGTTTAAACAATGGAAAGCATGGTTCCTGTTTGTGATAAGCGTTATCACATATACAATAAATTTCGCCATTTTTGGGCGGAGATTAAGAAATTGTGGAACTATCTATTACATACTGGAATAGAGCATTCTATAAAATGAGATAGTGGGGACAAAAAGGGTGGTAAGTAAAAAAAATCTTAATATAAATGGAAGAGATGTTGTAATGTTGTAAACAATGTGGACAAGTCAAGTTTATGAGCAAAATGATAAAATGGCCCGTACAAAAACACACAGAACATCACAAAACACGGAGTATACAAAGACGCAACAGACATTAAGAAATAACTATTTCTGTGTTTTTCGGTTAACCCATATTTTTCTCTGCGCGTTGAAACCGATTGTTTTCCAAATTTTCATATTTAACTTGCCCAGCTAGTCGTCTCGTTTAGCTGGGTTTTTTTTATTTCACCTTCCGTTTAGTCGAGGGCGCGAATTCGAGCCCCGGCTCGGACCTAAACCTTAATTGTATTTTTTTTGCCTGTTTTTAATGTAAAAATGAAAAAAATGTTTAAAATATTATTAAAAGCGAAATAAAACATTTCGAACATAATGATTACAGCAGCTTTAAAGCGTACATGTAAGTAATAGTCAATTGTTGATGTACTATAGGCATGCTCTTTTCAAATGAAAAACTTCAAGTTAAGATCATTTTCAGCATGTGATACTTCGTAAAAAATATGATAAGCTGTTCGCAATACCGAATCAGAAGAATATTATCATCATGAGTTTAACTGTTATTATTGATACTGACACGCATAGGATTCATTTATCATTCAAATACGAAGATGTACTTATTAGTAGAGTATTCACTATAATCACGTTTAAAATACAGACTCTAAATAACTTAGTTGTAAATGAATAAACACTAAAACTTATTGTAATTGCTTAAAGTTACTGGCCATTAAGTATTTGTTCAAGAACGGCACCTGATTAGAGAAAAATATAAAATGTAAATTTTAATCAAAGAAACAATAACAAGAATAGTAGAAAATATGTTATATATTTATGATGTTTACCTATGTCATTTACTGGCCATGCCATGATGTAAGGCAAAAAGAACTAAACCGTACTTTACAATTGATGGTAATTGAACAAAAATACGACATTCACGTTAGCTTATTATAGAAATGTTGAATCTGGGCGTTAATTTTGAAACCGCGGCTTAATGATATAATGGCTGAAAGCAATAGAGCTTGCCCCGACTGCCAATCTTAATAGTTTATAACGGTGCATTGTTTATTGGCTTGCCGTTCACGGCAAGCCAGTATTGTTTTGGAAAGGTATTTCCGGTTTAAAGTTTCCCTGCTTTCTATTTTATGCATGCTATGGAGATGGGAACCAGTCGAGTTTCGGGCGATTCCGATATTATTACGTAAACTACCGAACATTTCCTAGACGGTATTAAATGGCCGAGTTGCTTCGCTTATGATGATGTGATGCTATTTTTAGCGGAATGTATTCGCATCAGCCAGTAAAGTGAGCTAGGCTCTGAGAAAATCGCCCTTAACTCAATTGTAAACATTGCTGACACAACCCTTTTGATGTAACAAAGGAAAGTGATTTATTCTTGGTCTTATCCTTAGTAAAATTAATGCATTTCAGCTTGTTTGAATACAATTTTGTGTATCTTTAATTGGCATACAGAACAAAAAGATATCTTAAGTATCAAAATATTTATAACTACTTTTTCACTTAAGGGCGATGTTCTCAGAGCCTGGCTAATTTGTTCTTTACAACATGGCAAGCCATTCCTTTCAAAAGGAAATTTTTCTCAGTTTAATATAATGTTGGCGCGATTTGCTCTATAAACCAATTGAGAGCGACTGCAAAATGATAATGCGTTATTACAAGCTTATACTAGTACTATAAAATGGTATGCTTAGGTTGCATGAAGTGGCGGAATCCAGTTTGAAATTAACAATTGCGCAAACTCCATTACATTGATTGATTATACTTTTGGGATCCCTATATTTCAATTTAGACTGTAAATGTAATTAATTACAGCGGGTGTATATTGCGTACAACCTAAGAGCATATACGAAACAGATATCTATGTACAAGGCTCTATGATCATGCATAACGTCAAACTGGTATTCTTGCAATGTAATAGTTTAATAGTTGTATACTACTTAAAATTTGCTTTTTCGTTAGTGCGTTACTTTTATGTATTTGTAAATGAATATGATTTTTTTAAGGAATTAAATATAATTAGTTAGGAATCGATTTTTAAGAAAATAATGACAAGGAAAGTGTTCCGTGACATGTGTCTGTTGCGGAAAGAGTATGGTGGACGAAAAACAACATTTTGGAGATCAAATAGAGAAATTAAAAAAAAATTGTAAATCAGGAAATGGTTGGCGCAGGGTGTTTAAAATAATACCGAGTATGGTGTCCGCGGGCATTAATTGTGGTCTGGCATCGCCGCCGCATGCTGCTGATAAGCCTGAGGACCATATGATGCGGAATCTGGGTCCATTCCTCTATGAGTGCATGTCTTAGCTCCTGAACTGATGTTGGTTGGACGTGGCGTGAAGAAATGGCTTTCTGCAGCATATCCTAAGCATGCTCAATTGGATTTAAATCCGGGTACCTCGCTGGCCAATCCATGCGGACTATAGTTGCCTCCTCAAGATATCGGTTAGTGATGTGGGCTCTATGTGCACGTGCGTTATCATCGTTAAGAATGAAATCAGAGCCTACTGCGCCAGCGTACGTGCGTACATGGACGTCTAAGATTTCATTGACGTACCCTACTGCCGTCAGTGTGCCGTTTTCAATGATGTGAAGGTCCGTTTTCCCCTGAGCGCTTATTCCTCCTAAACCATGACAGAACCCATGCTGGAGCTAACCGTTAATTTGGACTTCTCCAAACCCTAGCCCGTCTGTCCGTGAAGTCCACACAAAACCTTGACTTATCAGTGAAGAGGACCGGGCTCCAATCATTAACTATCCATGTGACATGAGTTGTGTCAATGGAATGCGAATTGCTGGCCACCGTGAACTCAACCCAGCATCATGCAACCTGCTTCTAACAGTGTGTGCACTTACACGTACACCGGTTGCATTCTGGAAGTCGTTACGTAAGGTCGTAGCGTTCGAGAACCGTTGGCGCCTGGCATGGAAGGCAATAAATCGATCCTGAGCTTGAGTCGTTAAACGTTCCCGACCTCCGGCGTGGACTTGCAAAACATTTCCAGTCGTTTGAGATCGGTTCCACATCCTGGAGACAACGCTCTGGGGTACCCCAAGAAGGTGGGCAACGTGCCGTTGCGAACGGCCAGCCTCCATCATTTCTATACCCCTGTTCATATCATATTCACTGAGACGACGTCTAACCTGTCGATTTGCCATAGTTCGTTAGTTTCAAACACAGTTTGACAATAAAACAAGTGAAGTCTTGCTGCTTGTTCACGTTCTAATAAAAGTACATGACCATAAAACACCAAATTTCCATGGGTATGCTTTTCTACGTGCTTATCGTGCAAGGTATACATGACTAATCGATCACTTAAAGAGTGTATGTCCGATTCTGTCACTAATTACAATTATGTAGGAGACACAAAAATAAGTGTATCGATTAAAAAAGCTAATACCAACAAATGCACATTAAGCGATATATTTCTAACTGAAATATTAAAATCATTCTCAGCGTTTTAATAGTAGTAAGGGGCAGGTATTCCAGAATTACAATTTGCCTGTTGAGTGCAACAATTTAAATTTAGAGTCCGACCTATCAGAACCCCTCGATCATTTCTTCGGAAAACGATACTCTCCGAAAAAGTCCGTAAACTTCCGAGACTAGTTTAATCACGAATGGAGTCATCATTGTAGGTAAACAATAACCGAGATTTATGGGCAATCAACAATTTATTCGGTACATATTGTGAATACATTGTTTGCGTATTTTGCAATATATGTCTGTATTATGTTATTATTTTATACTTTTTGACGATATATAACTACTTTATATTAAATGATTGAATAAATAGCTGATAAATAGCTGATTAAAAGATCGGGCATATCCCCTTTAAGTACAAAATTATGAAGTCCCCGTACAGATGTATCGTTAGCGGAAATATGATTTTAATATGATGACAATATGACAGAAATATGCACTGTCAAAAAGGTGATCCTTAGTAAATTTTGAGTAGTATAGTATGGTATTACTTTTTTGTGTTTAGCATTAAATAATTTCGATTTTTGTCTTGTACAACACATAAACGCTTATTATGTTAATACAAAAGCTAAATATATTAACATAGTTTTGTTTTAACGACATTCGGATGTTTAGGTCCTTCGAGTCCAAATGTTTAAATCTTAATGTCAGTGATTCAGGTCCCTTCTGGTCCGGCATACTTTTTTCTATTCGTTTGATTGATATAACGAGACATAAATGACATCCAATATAAAGCTAAAAATATTAACATTTTTTGTTTTAACGACATTCGGATGTTAAAGGAGCTAGAGCACAGAAAATTGGGTTGAAAAGTACTTATCTTAAAATATGATTTAGGTAAGAGTCTCAGCAAAGAAATGTGATGTAAAATGGCTGACACTAAAACAATTTTGACTACATATTTTAAAAGATGAAAATTGCATGCAATATGAGGGAAATCCTTTTTTTGTCCATGGACAAGAAAATGATTTCCCCTCCTAATGAATGGTATATTGGAAATGTCCTGGTTTGTGCACGTTTTTCTTCAAAACTAGCACATGGTACATATTGTTTATGCTCTATTACGCGATTATTTAATCTTTTAGGGATAGTTTAGATTGTTTTCCATGTTAATGCCCAAACCGTGCTCTGGTGACTTTAAGGTCAGAAGTTCAGTTCCCATCTGGTCCGGTATACTAGTTCTATTCGTTTGATTAATATAGCGAGAAATACATTGTACCAATATAAAGCATTCATATAATACATTTTTGATGAAGCACACTGTGTTAGACAAGATGCTATCTATATAAACATATGCATTAGCTGATGAGGTTTTCAATTAAACAAGTTAAATGGTCTCTATTTCTATGTTTAAAACACTGACCACGCTATAAACAAAATATAGTACTTCAGTAAATACATCATTTATATCCAAACACACGGTTGCTATGTATTTGGAAGCAGTTTACGCCGTTTCAAACAAGGATATATCACGACAGTGTGTTTGTCTTACCAGCATTTCTGTGTGCATTGTTGCTACTGCCTTTTGACTTCAAAAGCGTCATATTCATAAAATAAGACAATTGTCAGAAAGAAGTGTACCAGAATATAATATAATGGCAGTATATTTATGACTAGTAGTACATTAATCTTCCGCTGTAACACATCCATAAAGATTGAGATAAAATACAAGCCATTAAACTGATTTGCATTTACTTGTCACTAGACAGAAAAACTTAACTGTCATTGACTGAAAGTGCTTCCAGTGAGTGTCTACGCCTAAAAATAGTTTATTTTACTTGTTTGGATAATAAAAGCTTGATTTTATTGTTGCGGTTTTCCAAGCGTCCAATTAACTAAAATATTTATTTTAATGGAAGCATGTGGTGCAATTGAATTGTAAATTGTTATAAACATATATTGTTTATGTACGACATTGTGCTTTTCAAGAGAAATAAATAATACAGTACTTAGTTTATTTAGCAACACGTCCGCACTCAGTTACGCACATAAATCGGCATTACGTACAGAGGTATCGGGTGTATTTATTTTCAAAAATCCACTCGTAAATAGATTCAGATTAAATAAATCCTTATGCCCCATCTGATTGATTTATATTATGGTAGGCTACACCTTATGACCTCAGATGATCATAATTGTAGTAACCTGTAATTACGACTGACATAATTATATGATTTCTCTGATAACGTCTCTTTGATCATGGAACATTATTACGATCATTGTTTATACAAATATATGAAGGATTCACGTTTAACATTTACCCATAATTAGGTTCATAATTACTATAATCACACACACCCATTAATGAACTCGTCTCGGCATTCAACCGCTTGTAGCTAATGATGAAGGTATTTTGAGTGATACTTTAGACATTATAAATACCCAGTAACTTTTTAATGTGCATGTTTGTTGTTGCTAGAATTGACATAGTCCTCCACGAATGTTTTTTTAAGAATATTTTAATGCAAATATTTACTGAATATTAAGTTTAAGTTCAATTTATCTAACGTCAACAAAATAAGAAACTTAACAAAACAAATTGAATGTATCAAATAAGGCGCAAAGTATTTCTTTAATTTCTAACTTTTTTCTCTAATATCTATAATTTCATTAATTATGATAGTGCAGGTTAATTTTTTTGCATTAACGGTAAATATAGTTTGCAGGCTCTATAAGTCGTTCAGTAATTGTTTTAGATGCCGAGAATTTCGACCTAAATATAGCCATGTTATAGATATTCCAATTCCCAGGTGCCTTAAATATATAAATATGGGCAAGTAAACATCAAAGTATATTACAACAGTATAATTGTGTTCGTGGTAGCAATGGAAAGGTGTGATATAAAAAGTGCGAACACACGAAATCGCCATGATAGAACACGCACTATAGTTAATTAAGAAGTTTCTCAACGCTTCTTTAAGAAACTAATGGGTTTATACCCACGTATTCATGGCTTTCGTCTAAGCTTCGAATGTAATGGCATTCAGATATTAAGACTTTTGTCAGTAATCTTTGAAAGCGAGACAGCATTCCTCGCAAATATTGAAAACAAAAAGTAACAACTGCTTACTAGTTGCTGTTGTTTCTTGTAGCTGACTTTGGAATATTACGTGAGTTTATTTGACAATAAATGTTATCATTAAACAGAGAACGTCAATCCCTTAAAATAGTAATTTCGAGTAGGACCTGTGAACAATGTGCTTACTGATATGACAATTCCATTTAAAAAGCAACACTGTTAGTCACATGCTTTTTCTGTTTTTTAAAACGTTAAAAATTGTATCTGTGTCTCAAACTATATTGTTATACATGTGTACGAGTAAAGTAAATTTAGCTTAAATCCGGTACCAAACAGCATTTAAACCCACAGTCACAACAATAACCGGCCACCACAAACAGCTATTTATTTTCTGAGAAAACAGTCGCTTCCTATAATGGGTAATAGATTGTCGACAAATGGAGACATTGTCTGTCTCATGTTTGGGTTTTAGGGGAAATTTGCGAAATCACTTCTTTCCATTTAATGAACATTGGGGCTCCTGGAGCTAACTAATAGCATTTGTCACCAACAAATCAGCAATGTTATATTAGATCTGCTGAAAGACTCGACTAAAATCAATAACGAAGGTCATTTCGTCAAACCTATGTTTCTGGGTTCATATGTACTAGTCTCTGTATTATCCACGCAACTGACTGTTTCCCGACACAAATCAGATGGCGGAAATAACTGAACCAGACTTTTACATAACGTAATAAAATTCGAATGTTTTGTGTGTGTAAACGCCATTAAATTTAAGTGTTCAATCATGGAAAAACGCACATCATCAACTATTTACTAGATCAGATTTTTTTTGGTCACTGTTTATATGTCTACTATGCAATGTCACCTGCAGCTGTTAATGTTTATTTTGCCACATCATAATCAAAACACATCAAAGCTCTTCTGTAAGAGATTACGAAATGCAGTCACGTATACTTTTATACACAATAGTTGCAGAAGAAAACACAATTATTAAGTAAAACTATATCATGTGTCCACAGATAGTGCATTCTAATGGACGATAAAAAAGACAATAAGAAAATAAATATTTCTATAGTTAGGTACAAAACATGCAACACAGAGTGCGTCATATTAGCGCAAAGATCTTTCCGTCTAACTAGCACGCATCTGTGTCTGACAAACCAATTGGGAATGTAATAATAAGGCAAATACTTTTAGTTTGTTTTCGCTATCATACTGCCACGAAAAGAGTAGCGAGGTTGGCATTGTTGTCGTTCTTGTGTATGTCGAGCAATTTTTAAGTAATTGTTATGTATATAACACCCAGAACAAATTGCGTATGTTATTATAACTAAATAAAATATTTGCATGAAGGAAATTAATTATTCATTAAGCAATAAATTTTTCAAAAAGGAAATATTCTCTCGTTCGTTCCTATCATTTCTCTGGAGTTAGTGTTTGCTGCTCCAGATACATATATTTGTTTGTGAAAATATTTCCTACGCATCGGAACTCCAATCCGTTGATTAGTACCGCCATATACCACGCTAATTTGTAACTTGTTTCTTAAATATATGCTGAAAAGTCGCCCACTACAATCGAACGCTGTTTAGACGTAGCAAATAACAGTCCACTATATAATGACATTTGCACAACTGCTTATTATAATATGTTTCAGTGCACATGCTTGCTTACAATTAAACAAATAATTTTGAACAATAAATTCAGTTTAATGCTGCTTTGTATTATTTGATTAAAATTGTAAACGACCAGTAAAGTTTTTTGACACCACGCAGTTGGGCGTTCTTATCACAATGATTGTTCTATTTTATGATGCATTGCTATGTTGTATGTCGTCAAGTCTTCCTACAATACCTATTGCTAAGATCACCACGCTATACGATGTGTGTTTACCTTCAGTTAACATGAATACAATTTCTTATCGTCTCTGTTCTGCTTTATGTCGCCTATATGTCTAATAAAACGAGAATACTTGATAGCAATTTCTAAACCATGAATGGCCTTGGTCTTATGTCTTTCCCTTTTCTCAGTTTAATAGAATGTTGGCGCGATTTGCCCTATAAACCAATTGAGAGCGACTGCAAAATGATAATGCGTAATTACAAGCATATAATATAAAATGGAATGCTTAGGTTGCATGTAGTGGCGGAATCCAGTTTGAAATTAACAACTGCGCAAACTCCATTACATTGATTGATTATACTTTTGGGATCCCTATATTTAAATTTAGACTGTAAATGTAATTAATTACAGTGGGTGTATATTGCGTACAACCTAAGAGCATATACGAAACAGATATCTATGTACAAGGCTCTATGATCATGCATAACGTCAAACTGGTATTCTTACAATGTAATAGTTTAATAGTTGTATACTACTTAAAATTTGCTTTTTCGTTAGTGCGTTACTTTTGTGTATTTGTAAATAAATATGATTTTTTTAAGGAATTAAATATAATTAGTTAGGAATCGATTTGTAAGAAAAGAATGACAAGAAAAGTGTTCCGTGACATGTGCCTGTTGCGGAAAGAGTATGGTGGACGAAAAACAACATTTTGGAGATCAAATAGAGAAATTAAAAAAAATCTTGCAAATCAGGAAATGGTTGGCGCAGGGTGTTTAAAATAATACCGAGTATGGTGTCCGCGGGCATTAATTGCGGCCTGGCATCACCGCCGCATGCTGCTGATAAGCCTGCAGACCAAATGATGAGGAATCTGGGCCCATTCCTCTATGAGTGCATGTCTTAGCTCCTGAACTGATGTTGGTTGGACGTGGCGTGAGGAAATGGCTTTCTGCAGCATATCCTAAGCATGCACAATTGGATTTAAATCCGGGGACCTCGCTAGCCAATCCACGCGGACTATAGTTGCCTCCTCAAGATATCGGTTAGTGATGTGGGCTCTTTGTGCACGTGCGTTATCATCGTTAAGAATGCATTCAGGGCCTACTGCGCCAGCGTACATGGACGTCTAAGATTTCATTGACGTACTTTACTGCCGTCAGTGTGCCGTTTGCAATGATGTGAAGGTCCGTTTTCCCCTGAGCGCTTATTCCCCCCAAACCATGACTGAACCCCCGCCAAAACGGTCGTGTTCTGCTATGCATGCTGGAGCTAACCGTTCATTTGGACTTCTCCAAACCCTAGCCCGTCTGTCCGTTAAGTCCACACAAAACCTTGACTAATCAGTGAAGAGGACCGGGCTCCAATCATTAACGGTCCATGTGACATGAGTTGTGTCAATGGAATGCGAATTGCTGGCCTCCGTGAACTCAACCAAGCATCATGCAACCTGTTTCTGACAGTGTGTGTACTTACACGTACACCGGTTGCATTCTGAAAGTCGTTACGTAAGGTCGTAACGTTCGAGAACCGTTGGCGCCTGGCATGGAAGGCAATAAATCGATCCTGAGCTTGAGTCGTTAAACGTTCCTGACCTCCGGCGTGGACTTGCAAAACATTTCCAGTCGTTTGAGATCGGTTCCACATCCTGGAGATAACGCTCTGGAGTACCCCAAGAAGGTGGGCAACGTGCCGTTGCGAACGGCCAGCCTCCAGCATTTCTATACCACTGTTCATATCATATTCACTAAGACGACGTCTAACCTGTCGATTTGCCATAGTTCGTTAGTTTCAAACACAGTTTTACAATAAAACAAGTGAAGTCTTGCTGATTGTTCATGGTCTAATGAAAGCACATGGCCATAAAACACCAAATTTCCATGGGTATGCTTTTCTACGTGCTTATCGTGCAAGGTATACATGACTAATCGATCACTTAAAGAGTGTATTTACGATTCTGTCACTAATTACAATTGTGTAGGAGACACAAAAATAAGTGTATCGATTAAAAAAGCTAATGCCAACAAATGCACATTAAGCGATATATTTCTAACTGAAATATTAAAATCATTCTCAGCGTTTTAATAGTAGTAAGGGGCAGGTATTCCAGAATTACAATTTGCCTGTTGATTGCAACAATTTAAATTTAGAGTCCGACCAATCAGAACCCCTCGGTCATTTCTTCGGAAAACGACACTCTCCGAAAAAGTCCGTAAACTTCCGAGACTAGTTTAATCACGAATGGAGTCATCATTGTAGGTAAACAATAACCGAGATTTATGGGCAATCAACAATTTATTCGGTACATATTGTAAATACATTGTTTGCGTATTTTGCAATATACAAAAATGTATGTCTGTATTATGTTATTATTTTATACGTTTTTGACGATAAATTACTACTTTATATTAAAAGATTGAATAAATAGCTGATAAATAGCTGATTAAAAGATCGGACATATCCCCTTTAAGTACACAATTATGAAGTCCCCATACAGATGTATCGTTAGCGGAAATATGATTTTAATATGATGATAATAGGATTGAAATATGCACTGTCAAAAAGTTGATCCTAAGTACATTTTGAGTAGTATAGTATGGTATTACTTTTTTGTGTTTAGCATTAAATAATTTCGATTTTTGTCTTGTACAACACATTATCGCTTATTCTGTTAATACAAAAGCTAAATATATTAACATAGTTTAGTTTTAACGACATTCGGATGTTTAGGCCGTTCAGGTCCAAATGTTTAAATCTTAAGGTCAGTGATTCTGGTCCCTTCTGTTCCGGCATACTTTTTTCTATTCGGTTGATTGCTATAACAAGACATAAATGGCATCCAATATAAAGCTGAAAATATTAACATTTTTTGTTTTAACGACATTCGGATGTTAAGGTCAGAGGTTCAGTTCCCATCTGGTCCGGTATACTAGTTCTATTCGTTTGATTAATATAGCGAGAAATACATTGTACCAATATAAAGTAAGATAATTGTCAGAAAGAAGTGTACCAGAATATAATATAATGGCAGTATATTTATGACTAGTAGTACTATACTCTTCCGCTGTAACACATCCATAAAGCTTGAGATAAAATACAAGCCATTAAACTGGTTTGCATTTAATTGTCACTAGACAGAAAAACTTAACTCTCATTGACTAAAAGTGCTTCCAGTGAGTGTCTACGCCTAAAAAAAGTTTATCCTACTTGTTTGGATGATAAAAGCTTGATTTTATTGTTACGGTTTTCCAAGCGTTCAATTAACTAAAAAATATATTTTAATGGAAGCATTTGGTGCAATTGAATTGTAAATTGTTATAAACATATATTGTTTATGTACGACCTTGTGCTTTTCAAGAGAAATAAATAATACAGTACTTCGTTTATTAAGCAACACGTACGCACTCAGTTATGCACATAAATCGGCTTTACGTACAGAGGTATCGGGTGTATTTATTTTTCCAAAATCCACTCGCAACAATATTCGGATTAAATAAATCCTTATGCCCCATCTGATTGATTTATATTTAGGTAGGCTACACCTTATGACCTCGGATGATCATAATTGTAGTAACCTGACATTACGACTGACATAATTATATGATTTTTCTGATAACGTCTCTTTGATCATGGAACATTAATACGATCATTGTTTATACAAATATATGAAGGATTCGCGTTTAACATTCACCCATAATTAGGTTCATAATTACTATAATCACACACATCCATTAATGAACTCGTCTCGGCATTCAACCGCTTGTATCTAATGATGAAGGTATTTTAAGTCATACTTTAGACATTATAAATACCCAGTAAATTTTTAATGTGCATGTTTGTTGTTGCTAGAATTGACATAGTCCTGCACGAATGTTTTCTTTTGAGAATATTTTAATGCAAATATTTACTGAATATGAAGTTTTAGTTCAAATCATCTAACGTCAACAAAATAAGAAACTTAACAAAACAAATTGAATGTATCAGATAAGGCGCAAAGTATTTCTTTAATTTCTAACTCTTTTCTCTAAAATCTATAATTTCATTAATTATGATAGTGCAGGTTAAATTTTATTCATTAACAGTAAATACAGTTGCAGGCTCTATAAGTCGTTCAGTATTTGTTTTAGATGCCGTGAATTTCGACCTAAATATAGCCATGTTATAGATATTCCAATTCCCAGGTGCCTTAAATATATAAATATGGGCAAGTGAACATCAAAGTATATTACAACAGTATAATTTTGTTCGTGGTAGCAATGGAAAGGTGTGATATAAAAAGTGCGAACACACGAAATCGCCATGATAGAACACGCACTATAATAGTTAATTAAGAAGTTTCTTAACGCTTCTTTAAGAAACTAATGGGTTTATACCAACGTAGTAATGGCTTTCGTCTAAGCTTCGAATGTAATGGATAGTTCCACAATTTCTTAATCTCCGCCCTAAAATGGCGAAATCTATTGTATATGTGATAACGCTTATCACAAACAGGAACCATGCTTTCCATTGTTTAAACTAGGTCAGATTGTCATTTTACCATAAACCTATTAGCTATTGGATTAAAATTGACCATGTACCGTTATAATTTATCCTGATTGACAGTTGTGGAACTATCCATTGGTACACAGCAAGTTTCAATCTCCTCACAGCGATTACGTCACGCGTTGCTACTTTAATGTAATGTACTGTCAAGGGAAGTAATCACTGCGGGGAGTTTGAGCAAGTTTTTGAGGCATGGAGGAGCACGAAACCTGTTTTGCTACATGGAGGAGCACGTGCCATTTTAAAAGTATATCATTGGTTTATTCCATTTTAATTTAATTAAATAATGTTATGTTAAAAAACGATAAAAGAATTTAGTGTTAAAGAGTTAATATAAAAAGTTCGTACTTGTTTTTTTTTTATCTTTTTTGGTATGTTACACAACGGCCTTTCAAAAACGGGTCACGGAAACGGGTTTATCAAGATTAACTTCCTTGGTGTAAATTGTCGAAAGTGGACGATGTCCATTGTTAGCTCACCTGAGCACAAAGTGCTCAGGGTGAGCTATTGTTGCGTCGTCCGTCGTCCGTCGTGCGTCGTGCGTCGTCCGTAAACTTTTTTACTTAAACATCTTCTCCTCTGAAACCGCTCATTGGATTTTGACCAAACTTCACAGGAATAATCCCTGGGTGGTCCCCTACCAAAGTTGTTCAAATTGTTCCAGTTGGTTGCATAAGTAGGTCATGGGGTCAAAAAATAGGTTTTCAAAATGCAATTTTCAAAAATCTTCTTGTCTGAAACTACAAGG
>Ga0224511_10000189_pt1 | contig 24341 bp, 22 predicted proteins | sample SF_May12_sed_USG_2_FD_169988 | JGI IMG/M metagenome (GOLD analysis project Ga0224511, IMG submission 169988) | Sediment microbial communities from San Francisco Bay, California, United States - SF_May12_sed_USGS_8_1 | ecosystem: Environmental > Aquatic > Marine > Sediment | place: USA...
GACCTGTATGCACGAGTACATGTTCTGCATATTCATCAAATTCAGCAATAACCCTGCTCATTTTAATTAGTTCAGGGCGTGTACCGACAATGGTCATTACTTTAAGCATTAAGCTCATCCTTAATAAAATCCAGTTTCAACAAAAGCATTTTTATTTGCTCCACATTAAGTCGATTCGTATTGTGTGAAGTGTAATCATCTGCTTGAGATATTTCCTTTTCACCCTCACTAAAATATTGAGCATAATTAAGGTCACGATTATCGGCTGGAATGCGGTAATAATCACCCATATCATGAGCATGCGCCATCTCTTCCCGAGAGATTAACGACTCAAACAGTTTTTCCCCATGGCGCGTACCAATAATTTGAGTCTTTTCTTTTCCACCAAACATTTCAGTAAGTGCTTGCGCCAAATCTGCCACAGTTGATGCCGGCGCTTTCTGCACGAAGATGTCGCCTTGCTTAGCATGCTCGTATGCGTAGAGCACAAGATCTACAGAATCTTCCAACGACATTAAGAAACGTGTCATATTCGGATCGGTCACTGTTAATGGTTTATTCTCTTTGATTTGCGCAACGAACAAGGGAATTACTGAACCACGTGATGCCATCACATTGCCATAACGCGTTGCACAAAAGACTGTTTCGCCTTCCTCCTGCATACGTGATTTTGCGACCATTACTTTCTCTGACATCGCTTTAGATATTCCCATTGCATTGATAGGATAGACCGCTTTGTCTGTACTGAGTACAACCACACGTTTCACATTATTTGCAATCGCTGCATTCATCATATTCTCTGTACCCATGATGTTGGTATGAACCGCCTCCATTGGATAGAACTCACATGACGGGACCTGCTTAAGTGCCGCGGCATGAAACACATAATCCACACCTTTCATTGCCTGATGAATACTGTCATAGTTTCTAACGTCACCAATATAGAACTTGAGTTTTGAATTATTGAGTGCAATACGCATTTCTTCCTGTTTTTTCTCATCACGACTGAAGATACGTATTTCACGTACCTCTGTCGAAAGAAAGCGTTTAAGCACAGTGTGGCCGAAAGAACCTGTGCCTCCAGTAATCATTAATACTTTATTTTGAAACATGTTAATACTCGCTCTCTCTTATGTTTGTTACCTGTGCAACTCCAGATTTCAACAAAAAACTATCGCGCCTGCACTTTTTAATAAGGAGCATACGCCGCGGCAAAGAAATGCCTTCCTGCTTGCCTATTACTGTCGACACAACATTGAACCCTAACGATTCAAACACCTTTTTCCATTCCGCGTGTGATCGGAATCGTACTCCAACACCAAAAGTGTTGGCCTTGAGTGAAGGAAAAACTTTGGCCATCAAATTACCCAGCCTGGATAATGCTGAATTGCTGGTAATTTGAAAAATCAGCCATCCCGAAAATCCGTCCAACACATAAGACTCATAGATATATTCATTGACAAAAATTGCGGGGACTTTTGAATGCCAAGCTGATAATGCACGTCTTTGCAAATCGTTTGTTTCCGCTTCAGATTTACCAACCAAGTGATGAAGAACCAGATTGAAGCAAACCACTCTCTCATCTCCTATTATCTCCGGATTCAGGGCGTCACCCTGTGACGCGTCGATACCCTCCCGTTTGCAATGCTCGACAGATTGCAGATCCGTATCAAGCACTCGGACCTTAAACTGGGTGGTAGTTTGCAGTGCTTTTGCAAAAAATCCAAAACCGCCCCCGATATCAACAACGCAGCCTGACGATGCATCAATAGGTGTCCCGAGCAGTCTGATGAAATCTCTAACCTGACTCTCTACAAAGCTATCATGATAGAAAGCCTCAATTTGAGAATGTGACAATTTTTGTTGTGACTTTTGCATATTTATCAATCTTAATGAGTGCCAGACGACATGAATTCATGCATGCTCTTAATTAATATTGGCCATTCGGGTGCATCGTATCCAGTTGCCAACCTGAAACGATTTGAATCCAGTGAACGGTCAATAGTGAATGTGTCATCAGGTATAATCTCAATTGTTTTTCCATACACTTGAGCCACCAGGCTCAGCAAATCATATTTACTGATGGGAGCTGCGGACACGTGATAAAGGCCTTGCAGTTCCGGGTGCGGGATCACATGGTCACTAATGATACGTGCGATTTCCACTGTGGGCAGCCCGGAAAAGATAGCGCGTTTGAACCCCTTGACCTTGCCTTCCTGTGCCAAAAACCAGCCTACCAAACTGCGTGCCCCAGCCAGCTCATGGCCGATGATCGAGGTGCGAAGGGTGATGGCGTTAGGGTAATCCACTTCGCCTAGATATTTGCTGCGACCGTAAAGATCATTGGCATCAGCGAAGTCCCCTTCCGTATACATGCCCTGATCACCCGAAAACACGCAGTCAGTACTCATATGCACCAGACGCGCACCAGCAACCTCACACAACCGGGCTAGCCGATGTGGGAGCATGGAGTTAATTGGGATGGCCGCCAACGGGTCATCCGCTTCAGCCAATTGCTTGACCAGCCCGATGCAGTTGATAACCACATCAGGTTGCACACTGGCAAACAGGCGTGTCAGGCTATCGAAATTTTCGACATCTACTCCTGTGACAATATTCTCATGCAGCTGCTTGGGCAATAATCGCAGTGTGCCGGATGACCGAACCGAACCGAATGCATGATAACCGGGGCTTTGTGAAAATAATTGCAGCACTGCATTGCCTAGCATGCCTGAGGCCCCGAGTACGAGTAGTCTTTTTGTTTCGTTAATCACTATACATTCCTTATGCTCATCTAACACTAAGCATTAATATTTCAGCCTTCTTTGAAGGCTTCTGGTTTGGGTAGCGACGGGGCCAAGATCCAATTACTCGCATTCAATGCAGCGTATCCGATCTTGCCCCATGAGTACTTTTCGATGACGAGTTTTCGCCCGCGTTGTCCCATCTGTTTCATTTCTTCTGGTTTGCACTCAATCGCCGATTTTAATGCATTAGAAATACCTTGCACCCCAGGTTCCACCCACCAACCACAATGATAATCTAACAAATCCCGCCATGGAGCACCCGTAGTAGTGATCACAGGCAGTTCGTTAGCTAAAGCTTCTGCAATGGCAATGCCGAAGTTTTCAGAATAAGTGGGTAGGATAAAAATATCAGCTCTATCGAAACAAGTTTGCTTGTGTGTGCCATCAACAAAACCCACAAATTCAAAATCGGCCTCCAAGCCCTTCTTTCGAATTAAAGCTTCTATCTGAGCGCAATGGCCAGCTTCATCACTCCCCGCAATAACAAGTTTCCAGCCCGATTGTCGTACAATTGCCCAAGCCTCAACCAAATCGAACAATCCTTTTTTAGGGTGAATACGAGATAAAAAGAGAATCGTTCTGATTTCTTTGTTCGCATCTCGATGAGGAGTCACATCCACGTCAACCCCATTGGGAATAATGGCAACAGGCTGTCGTAAACCTAAGCGACGTATACTGTTGGCCTCCTGATCCGCTGTTGCAATAAACATCGAAGCAAAGCGCAGAATCGGAGCCTGATAAATTTTCATAGCTAACAATTTTTTGTAACGTTTGTAACCAAGCGCCCATGGCTCTAGGCAGCCATGGGGGGAAATAACGAGTGGTATGTCTTTCCTTTTGGCAACCAGCGCAGCTACAGCGAGAAACGGCGACCACATGCCATGAAGATGGATTAAATCAGTGTGTTTGTGTTCGCAAAGACGGTGTATATAGTTATATTGAAGCAACAATTCAAGCAGAAGATTACGCCGAATAGGCGCAGCCTGTGTTTCTAGACCCCCTCTCCCAACAGATTCAGGGCGCGGTTCCATTGAAATGTGCTTGGATATCAGAGTGACCGAACATCCCGCTTCACATATGGATTCTGCATAGCGTAAGGCTGCCAATCCCTCGCCACCGGATGTCGTCTCTGCACTTGCTACTACATGGAGTTGATTATTCATACAGCGTTTATTTCCATTCTGATAAGTCAATGCCAAGCATTCTTTCTAATACCTCGTTATATGGTATAAATTCATCATCCAATTCCTTGAGAGCTTTCTTTTCCTCTTCTTGTTTTGGAGATAATCTAGTCGTATTTTTTTCCATATATCTTTTTTCTAAACTATTTACCCAACGTTTGGGGAGACCCAATGTAAGATATTTTCTGTATAAATATAATGCCATTCTGTGAAAACTTTGATTTTTCACCTGGTATGTTTCCATTTTCTTTTCAAAATCATATATGTCCCAGAAAGATAGGGATATGCCTAGCTCCTTAGATATGCGTTTCATTAATTCAGAAGAGTTCATAAACTCACTAGTCAGATATACATGGATATTATTTCGATCAAAGGATGCCAACCACTTTTTCATAAAATTCGAATATTTACTTCCATCAATTGAATTATAAGCGAGGGTATCTACTGCTTCATGTTCCAAAACAGGTACATCGGAAAACCCCCTACACTTTTCAATAAATTCAAGAAAGTTTATATTATGATCTATCTGCGACATTGTATTTCGTGCAAATTGATAAGACGAATATACGCGGTCGGATGGCTTTCTTAAAAGGATGATTATTTTTGCTTGCGGACTGAATGAAGGTATAACTTTAAGAGGGGTCCGTTCATAAAAATATGACGGTGAACCCTCTAAAATTATTTTATGTTTACCTGGCACATAATGACCGAAGTAATGGGCGTACCCATCAAGCCCATTTTTATGGTAATTTAATTTCCTATTCATTAAAGGATTACCCTTATCACATAGATAATAAACTTCTTTTTCGCTTGACGCGCACACCTCAGGGTGATCTGCCAACCAATCAAAAATAGAAGTTGTGCCACACTTTGCTACTCCTACAATAAATGTATTGGGCAAAATTAAATTAGATGCACTGCAGTTGTCGACCATAACTATCCTCCATTTTTTATTAACTTCTGCGTTAAGAAAAGAAGAACCTCTGTCTTTTTTTGCATTCATTAAACATTTTGACTTTGCACCCCCATTTGTCCTTTTCGAACAGATAAATGCCCCCTAGTTAAACGGTTCAAAATTATACCTGACAACAAAAACACGAAGGAAAAAGTACCTTCACCTGATTGAAAAATCTGGTTGTTTGCAGGTATGTAATAGAAAATTATTAGCATAATAAAACTCATAATCACCCAATTAGATGAAAGTGTTACTAATGAATTCCCCCAGCTTAGTGCAAACAAAAAAGACAGTAAACCCATTATAAATAACGTACCAATAAAACCAAAATCTGAGGCAAGCCAAGGATATATAGAATGCCACAATCTATACATACCAAAACCGGTTGCTGATTCCAACTTGCCTGGTAGCGACTCATTTGTAAAATAGTCGGTACCGAAAATAATATTTGCTTGCCGGGATAAAAACATTGAATTCCCAAGGCCATAAGTTGAATCACTTTCAATTTCGAACGCCTTAGAGAGTGCGTAGTAACCAGTACCTATATACCTGGAAAGCGATTCATAAATAATCAGTTGATTCCCACCAAGAAATTGTGAAACTAAATTTTCTTTATCGGCTATAACTATATCGCCGGTACCAATGTCGATAACCCCAAACTCACCGGCACCACCACCGCGCTGAGATTGGCTATTTCCGAAAAACTGCAAGAATAAAGCAAAAAAAACAATAAGTGTAACGGCTAATAATTTACGATTGATGCGGATCTTTAAGATTCCAGCTGATACACCCAAGTAAATCAACCACGGCAGTGTTACGACGATATCGGCAATTCCCTTATTGACACCAACTGAAATATAAATGGCGAGGTTAAACAGAATAAGCGAGATACAATAACTCTTGGTTAACCGAGAAATTCGTGACCAGTAAAAAACAACTAATGGAAATAAACCAGTAAGATATACAGATAATAGCATGCGTAAGTATTCAACAAATACATAATTATTACCATGCGACAGACGTTCGTAATTCTCGTTGTAATTCTGTCCCGTGTTAATCAACCCACTAATGATATCGGGGAAGAAACTTCCTGTCCTTGAAAGTGATGTTGGGATGAGCATTACGAATCCAATAATCAGAGCATACTTAAGAAATTTCAGGCCAGACTTAACATGCGCAGCTTGAGCAATGCCATCAGTTACTCTATAGCTCGCTTTCACATAACGCCAAGCAGCGAAGTAACCTACGGCGATGAATACTTGTGAGGCGATCAGATAAGTCGCTAGAATTGTAGGATTCTGTACTTTCCAAGGCCAAGGTCCAAAGAAGAAAAGTAACACACTCAGCCCAAGGTAAAACTCAAAAAACATTAATGGCATAAGCCATTTTCTTTTGAGTAATGTTAAATTCATATCCTTCAACCTCGAATTAAGGTCGAAAAGCCGATAGAGTAATTCGTATAGGCTTACTGACAATGTTACGCAAAAGTCTGATTTTAACTGAAACATCTCCCAGTGGAGAGTATAGATGACACGCTTCTTTGTAGAGTATCCAGCCACGCTTTAAACGTCCCGCACGAAAACAGTTGCGAGCCAGTAGTAGATGCGCATATCCATAAGCTTCTAATTTGCGCAGCGCTACTTCAACGGGGATTGATACGTCATCAAAATATTGATCAAGTACCCATAGGTATTCCCTTCCTACTTCTTCCGACACATCTTTATAAGAAATCGAGTGTGTATGCATACGATAGCCAGCCAACGTGCTTTGACACATTTCGATGCGACCATATTTTGCCAATTGAATCCAAAAATCTCGATCAGGCGCTAACTTTAAATTCGGTTTCCAGCCGCCCACAGTATCAAAATCTGCACGTCTAAATAATGCACCCGGGCCGATATAACATTCCTGCAGTACGATAGTTTCCACAAGGTCAAATGGACGGCATACATTTTTCTTTACGACTCGTGAATGGCTATCAATGAGATCGGAGTCAGGGAATACGCAAACGATAGATTCGTCTGCTGCAAGCATCTCGACGAGTTTTCGGATAGCACCCGGATAAAGAATATCATCAGAACTCAAATAGCCGAGAATTTCTCCCTTTGCCATTGCCCATCCCTTATTCAAAGTTAGAACTTGACCGATATTTTTATGGCGACCCCATATGATCTTTTTTCCATATTGTTCTAGTATTTCAGGAGTCGAGTCAGTTGAACCGTCATCAAGAACAATATACTCAATATTAGGGTAATCTTGCGCCAGTACACTATCGATTGTTTCTGCTAGATATTCGGCTTGATTGTAGGCGGGGGTCACTATACTAACCAGAGGAAGATCATCCATCACAACAGCCCCACTTTACAAACAATAATCGTATACTCTTTACAATTCATGCTACACCGTCTTATATATTCGTGATTTTATGAATATGATAACAACCACAAGAGACACTACTGCTGCCCACACCATACGAACAAACAGCGGTTCAAACAGAACACCTAACATTGCTACACCACTAAGAAATGTTATTCCCATTACATTTCTAGTAAATAGTGATTTTATGGGGCGACCTAGCAGTTGCGCACTCAGCACAAACATCACCAATGAATCAACAAGCATACGCAATAACCAAGCCATCGCAGCCCCCATCACACCATAACTTGAAGTCATCCACCATAAAATTGCAATAAATATAGGCAGTTCAATAATATGCGTTATTGCTGTTAATTTTGCTTGACCAGCACTTTGTATTAATGAAAATGGCACGTGAGCAATACAGTTAAAAATTATGCCTACTGAAAACACCTGAAGAAGTATTGCACTATTTGACGCAAATTCGTCGCTTATCCATAACGACATTATATCATGCGCAAAAAACATTAACGTTATTGAAATTGGTAACAATAATATAAATAACCAATAGACGGCTTTGTTGAATAACTTCCAACTTTCCTCACTACATCTTGCAACCTGCGCTGCAAATGTTGGAAACAGTACCGCAGTGAGTGCCCCTGGAACTATCCACAATTTAGTTACTATTTCATAAGGCGTTACGTAATACGCGACAGCTGTTGCAGATACTATTGCGCCAATAAGGAATCTGTCAACGTATCCCATAAAAGGACTAATCACGTTGCTCACTGTCATCCATCCGCCTGAAATAAACAACGTTTTTATGTGCTTTATACTGACGGATAGTGGCCCACGATTATTCGGCAACACTCTCCAGGCAAACCAACCATGAATAACACAAGCAACTATTCGTCCTGCCACCAGTACAAGTGCAATTAAATCTAATTTCGGCTGCCCATATATAACGACAGCCCACGGGCCAAGAAAAGTAAATAGGCCCATGGGTAAACGTATCATGTTAACGATACCAAAAGCATGCTTAGCTACGAGAACTCCGCGAAATCCCGATGTCATAATAATGGCAGGCATAGCTAAAGACATCGCATAAATGGAATATATTGTTTCTTTTTTATCAGGTACGTCTTCAATAAACCCGACAGCCCATGGAGCCATAAACACCATAACACTTCCTGCAAACAGACCCAAGAGCGCCATCAAAACTATTGCGGTAATGACTACTACCCCAACATCTTCATGCTCTTTTTTAGCAAACAATATGGCAAGGTGCTGTGTCAAGGCCCTGCCAAGTCCCATATCAAAAAGCCCAAAGTAGCTTACCACTGCCCATATGAGCGTTAACAACCCAAACCGCTCTGTACCTAACTCATTTATTAGTACTGGAATGGTTAACACAGCTGCGATTAACGGCACACCGAGCCCTATCAAATTGTAAATGGTATGTTTTACAACCATACTTTTATATTTCACCCAATTGGTATAACAGATAGAAGGGGGCAGAGCCCTTTATTAGTCGATTCATCATTCTCAACAAGTCACACACCTGTTATTAACCATTTCATATTTTTTAGCGTTAAGTTATTAAAAGTACGTTAACTATATATTTAGTTAATCGCATCATCTTTTTGAAAATTCAGTCGAAGCAGCTCATCTAAAATTCTTTGGTAGAATTACAACCTTTCTCAAGCTCGTTACACGCAACTAACTAATATCAAAGCCTACGACTACGTAGTATCTAACAAACTTCACAATCGGCATTAGACTACGTACCCCAAACCAATAATCGCTAGTTTATTTTCTTTACTCACTAATACTTCCCATTCTGCATGTATTAATTCTCATTAAAACTCAATTAATTATCGCAGATAAATACCTTGATTATCAGGTGTCTTTTTTATGTCAGCACTCGACGAGCCTAGAGCAAAAATTTACAGCTTAAAAACAAACGGCCCAAACCCCGCTAAGCAGAATTCAGGCCGTTTGGCTTTATATTAAGCTAAAAACTAACCAAATATACCCTTCAACATAAAGAAGAACATGATGGAGAGTAGAGCACCTGCTGGCAGGGTAATCACCCAGGACATGAAGATGTTGCGTATCACGTTCAGATTAAGTGCTGCCATACCGCGTGCTAAACCAACACCCAGTACTGCGCCTACCAGGGTATGCGTGGTTGATACTGGAATACCCGTACCTGAGGCTAGAACAACAGTCGTTGCTGCCGCTAGTTCAGCGGCAAAGCCACGACTTGGGGTCAGTTCTGTAATCTGCTTGCCGACGGTAGCAATCACTTTGCGACCGTACATCATCAGGCCCAGTACAATACCCGCTCCACCGAGCAACAGCACCCACATTGGCAGGGCTGACTTGGCAGCGACTTCACCACCGCTATTCACGATACTAACAACGGCTGCCACAGGGCCAATGGCATTCGCTACGTCATTTGAACCATGTGCAAAGGCCATGGCACAGGCGGTAACGATCATCAACACACCAAAGACTTTTTCAACATTAGCGTAATGAAAATCACGGTCGGCCGCTGGATCAATTTTTATCCTCTGAATAAAGAAATGACCAATACCCATTATCAACAGACCAGCAACAACAGCATAAACGTAGCTCTCTCCTGTCGATATATCAAGACCGACATGTTTAAGACCTTTAACCATAGTCACTAAGGCAATCATGAAACCAGCCAGGAAGATGTAAATCGGCACATAGCGTTTTGCGTATTTCAAAGGGTTTGAACGGTTCAAAATCAGTGACTGCACGCTGCGGAACAGCATGAAGGACATAGTCCCGGCCAGAGCGGGTGAAATCACCCAACTAGCTACGATAAAGCCAATCTTGTCCCACTTAACCGCTTCCATACCGATACCGACCATGGCAAAACCCACGATGGCACCAACAATTGAATGCGTGGTTGAAACCGGCCAGCCATTGCGAGAGGCAATCAACAGCCACAAACCTGCTGCTAATAAAGAGGCCAACATACCGTAGAGCAATAAATCGGGTGAACCTGAAATGATATCAGCATCAATAATGCCTTTTCGGATTGTCTTGGTGACCTGACCACCGGCAAGAACTGCACCGGCAAATTCAAAAATCGCCGCAACGAAAATTGCCTGCTTAATAGTCAGTGCTTTCGAGCCCACCGATGTCGCCATCGCATTGGCAACATCGTTAGCACCAATACCCCAGGCCATGAACAGACCGAAAATACCGGCTAGAATTAAAAACGTAGTACCAAATTCAGTAATTATTTCCATCACTCAACCCCTAACGTGCCAACATCAATTGCAAACGACTACCAACACGTTGCGAGCTATCGGCAACTTCACCCGTGATTTCGATGATTTTGTACAAAAACATCACATCAACAGGTGGCAAATCCTTTTCTATGGCAAATATCTGGCTACGAATTCCAGACTGTAAATAATCTGTGTCACTTTCAATTTCATCGAGTTTAGTCAGCATGTCAGACACGATTTTTATCTCCTGACCACTAAACCCGGTTTCAACTAATTCATCCAGTTCGTTGATGGCTTTTTTCGCCTGCTTACAGGCATCCACACAACGCTGAACAAAACGAATGTAATCCTCATGCACCACTTCTGGCAAAACCATATGACGACCAAGAATAATTCCTGCAATGTCTTTGGTTTTATTGGCAATCTTGTCCTGCGTTAACAACACTTCTAACAGGTCTTGCCGAGACATGGGCATAAACAGACCTTTGGGCAAATTCATGCGCAATTGTTTTTTCAGTACATCGGCTTCTTGTTCAAGATTGGAAATTTTCTGCTGTAATTTTTTGACTGTTTCCCAGTCTTCATTGATCACGGCATTAAATAAGGGAACTAACTCTGAGGCACAGGCATAAACCTTGGCCATGTGTTGTTGCATGGGATCGACTGGCGAGCTGCCAAAAATCCCGGACATATATCCACCTGCGGGCATATCTCTCTTCTCCTTCCGGCACCTTTGCTCGGAAATATTTACGTTGCTTGACTATTTAATTTCCGCGCATTGTAAGCATTTTTCTATAAAAGGAAAGCTTTTTTTTGATTAGTTTTTTACCCGCTTTAACTACATGATTAATAAGGAGGATTTCACCAAGGTCGAACATTAATATTTCAAATATGATTTTTTTTGTGCTTCATATTTACTCTAAATTGCCTAACTGCAAGGATGAACTGTTTTTTCTGACTATCGTTATCTGCACCACCATAGCGCATTCTTTGATAACTGCGCGTTATAGCACCTGCTTTCTGCTTTAACTCAGGAAAGATTTGTAAAACACGGTGCAGAAACTCATCTGATGACTCTGTTGCTTTTTTAACCAGCCCCGCCTTTTCAAATTTACGGCAAAAAATACCATAGTAATAGGTCACCACATCACGCCTGGATTTTTTGCAACCGCTTTTGAATACCCACCATGCCACCAGAGCGCCGGCCAGCGTCATCGCAACCACCATCCACGAAAACAGGCTGGCTTTATCAATGTTTTCAATACCCAGAACCTCAAACAATTTCTTTTGTTTTTTATCATCAAAACCAACCACCCATTTATTCCAGCCATGATTAAGACTATCTATTGTGTAGCGAAGCTGGAGCAAAAACTCATTATGCGAAACCAGAAAAGAAGGCAGCTTCCCAGCTTCCAAACCAGCACCCGTAATACCACGTTCAATACGATCAGGTGAAACAGCGGATGTTGGATCAACTCTCATCCAGCCCTGATCATCCAGCCATATTTCAGCCCATGCATGGGCATCTGATTGACGCACAATCATATAATCATCGACTGGATTAATTTCTCCGCCCTGATAACCAACAACGACACGCGCAGGCACACCTGCGGCACGCATCAAATAAACAAAGGCACTGGAATAATGTTCACAGAAGCCCTGTCGACTATTAAAAATAAAGTCATCCATGGCGTTGTCTGCCAGCAATGGAGGTGACAGGGTATAAGCAAATGGCTGCTTTCTAAAATAATCCAGTACTGAATTAACGAACACAACATCACTTGCTGCTTTTACTCGTAGCTGTTTTGCCAGCTCAATGGTTTTTTGATTCAGGCCCTGTGGCAGTAATAGATTCTTTCTCCTTTCCTCTCTATACAAAGCCTTATTAGTCACGTGTAAATTTGAACTCACAGTATAAGAAAGAACGTTATTCACTTCCTCTTCAACAAGCACCTGCAATTCCCTTGTCACTTTATAGGGTTCTATTTTTGTTGCCAGCGTCTCAAGTGAGTACAACCACTTTCGCCCATGAGGCTCCATCATAACTGTGTACTCAATAATATTCGAACCAGCTGAAAGGTAAAACACATCGGGATGTAACTTTGCTGGTGCATCATCACGCCGCCAGGTTTTACCATCGTAATGAGACAGCACCACACCACGCCAGTACAAATCTTTTTTCGCTGGCGGCGTCTCCTTAAACTGCACTCTAAACGCGACCGCTCCCGAACTGATCAAACTATTAATACTACCTGGTGACATTTCATCACTGACTCCTGTTGAAGCCGATTTTGTATCATTGGGCAGACTCCACAGGGGTCCTGAAATGCGTGGAAACAGGATAAATAAAATCAACATCAATGGAACCGACTGCATCACCATGCGCGAGGAAATCTTCATCCTTGTTTTAAAGCTGGTCGTTGACAGGCGATCATTAAAAACAATCAACAGGGAAGTTAAATAAATCACCACCACAAAAACATAAAGCGCAATCCACGGACTTTGTGTGTGAAAAAAATTGGTCGCAATGAGGAAAAAACCAAGAAAGATAACCAGCAGTACATCACGTTTGCCTTTCATCTCAAATAATTTAATAAAAGACAACATCAACAACATAGCCGTGCCCGGCTGCTGACCAAAAATCGTACCATAGGAAACCAGCAAAGAAATCACTACCGCAACTGCCAGTAAAACCCGAATAAATGCAACAGGCTGTTTAGTCTGTGCCGTAATAATTAACAGCGTCCAGATAGTAAAAGATGCAATCAATAACAGCACATAAGGTGGCAAACGCGCATACATGGGCAAGGCTACCAGATGAATACCTATGAGCACTGGTGTTAATTTATGGTTTTCAATGACCATAAAGAGCTAGCACTTTTAAGCAATGAGCATAATGCACACGTCCATGTGTGGGTTCTATTTCCAGATCAGGAAATCGCAGGCCATAGTGCCGTCCAGCTGCATCCGCATCGATAACCAAACGGGTCATCACTGACAATCGATCTTCGACGCCTGACACTGGCAAGGCCTGCCAGTCTATCCATTGCAACTGTGGCTGGCCTCCAGAAAATTCCCTGGTAACAAGATCATCAACACGCGCTACTGCTTTCCACGCAATACGTCGCCATGAATCACCCGACTGATATTTTCGCAGGCCTACATATTCTTCCATGCCTGAACCCTGCACCGCCTGATCACCCTCTTCGCTGGAAGTTGAAACAGGCAGTTCCGCCCTGGACACTGGTTTGGGATAGACCAGACATTGCATGGACAGATCAATCCATGTCCACGCCACAAATAAACCCGCCGGAAATTCGGTGTACAAACGAAACCTGCCCGCATCCAGAATGCCACGTTGCCTGGCATCCACCTGAAAATGTAATAAAGACATCGCTTCAGCAGGCACATCAACCACTTCAAACTCCTGCCCCTGATAAGTCACTGCAATTGAATAGCGATTCTCTGCATCCAGGTTTTCAAGCTGTACGGCAAACACCGCCTTCTCACCGGCAAATACGGGCGAACAACCACCTGCTCGAAGCTGTAAACCAGCCAGATTTTTCCAGCTTGAGAACATAATGACATTACCCAGACCCACCAGAACAAAAGTCAAAACATAACCCAGGCTTTTGTTGTAGTTCATTGAACCAAGTAACAACAATAGCAACAACAGTAAAAAAACCAACCCCGCTTTGGTTGGCAAGATATAAACCCGGTTACGATCAAGTACAATGGCTTTATCGAAAGGCCCAATACGTTTGGATATGAATTTAAAGACCGGCTTTCGAGCGAAATCCGGCCATTGAAAAAAAGATTTAAGTGAAAAGTTAAAACTCACGATTAAGGAATGGGGACAGACTCTGAAATATAATTGGCCGCTGATTTTTTATCATCACCCAACTCTTCACTAGTCACTTCCAGACGATGATTGACCACTGCCGCCATCACCGTTTTAATATGCTCAGGCAGAACATATTCCTGTCCCTCTATCAATGCCAGTGCCCGCGCTGCATTTAATAAAGCCAGGCCACCACGCGGTGATAAACCAAACTCAAACATGGGAGAATTTCGAGTGAACTCAAGTATGGCCTGAATATAATCCAGCAAGACATCAGCAACATGAATATTAGCGGCCTGTTTTTGTATGGTTAACAATTTTCCCCATTAAGCACCGGTTTAATATTTTCAATTAACTGACGTCGGTCTTCGCCCTGTAACAAAGCACGCTCGGCTTTTTTATCGGGATAGCCCAGATGAATACGCATTAGAAAACGATCAAGCTGTGATTCCGGCAAGGGATAAGTACCTAGTTGATGCACGGGATTTTGTGTCGCGATAACAAAAAAGGGTTGCGGCAATTCACGACTTTCACCTTCAACCGTGACTTGCCTCTCTTCCATGGCTTCCAGCAAGGCACTTTGAGTTTTGGGCGTGGCACGATTCACTTCATCAGCCAGAATAAAATTAGAAAACACAGGACCCTTATGAAATTCAAAAGTAGCTTGCTCTCGATTATAAATCGCCGCTCCCAGAATATCGGCTGGTAGTAGATCACTGGTAAATTGAATACGTTGGAAATCCAGCCCCATGACCTGGGCCAGGGTATGTGCCAGCGTAGTTTTGCCAACGCCCGGAGTATCTTCGATCAACAAATGTCCCTGTGCAACCAGACAGGTTAGAGCCAAACGTATTTGATCATCCTTACCTAAAATAATCTGTGCAATACTGTCCGCCGCCTGCCTGAGTATGCTGGTCGAGGCTTTGGCTAAATTAACATTACTCGGATTTGATCTGGAGTTCGCCATTAAATATTTCCCGCTTTAACAAAAGTCATCATTCACTTTGACTGAATACCGGTTTGCCCGTAGCATTATCGTCTTATTGCACACGTCCGTACACAAGTATGGCAGACATAAAACTAAAACTGGCTCTGGATACGATATGAAAATCATAGGCTGCATACCCAGTCGTTACGCCTCGACCCGATTACCCGGAAAACCACTATGCGAGATCGCAGGCAAACCCATGGTACTGCATGTACTGGAAAGAGCCAAACAGGCAAAACAACTACACGACGTAGTGGTATTAACCGATGACGAGCGGATTCTAAAGACCATCACCGAAGCCGGACACCACGCCGTCATGACCTCAGATCAGTGCGCCTCCGGCACCGACCGCATTGCCGAATACATGAACCAGCATTCCGATGCCGATGTTTTCGTCAATATACAGGGCGATGAAGTCCTGCTCGACCCTGACCATATAGATAAACTTACTGTTGACTTTATCAACCAGCAAAATCCAACTATGGGCACACTGGCACACCATATTCACGACAGGGAAATTATGAGCGACTCACACACCGTCAAAGTCGTCACAAAAACCAATGGCAATGCCCTGTATTTTTCCAGAAACTGTATCCCGCTTTGCCATAATGGTGACCTACCCGAACAGGCGCTTGGGCATATTGGTGTTTATATCTACACCCGCGCCACCCTGCAAGCTATCACCGAAACGGCGCAAACCCCACTGGAAAAAACGGAAAGCCTGGAGCAACTTCGTGCACTGGAGAACAATATCGATATACACGTTACCGTGATTGAAAATTTTCATAGCTTGTCAGTGGACACACCAGAAGACCTGAAAAAAGCTCAAGATATTTTCTCATCATAATCAAATTACTTCTTTTCCATTAATAACAATCAGAGCTATACTTAAAGTAAATAATAACAGCTGATATAGCAATCAAATGGAATCAGAGCTAACGAAAAATGTCTCTGCCGGTACCACCATCTTCCACGAGGGTGAGCCGGGTGATTGTGCTTATATTATCCAGAATGGTGAAATTGAATTATCCATGCTAATCAATGGCAAAGATTCAGTCTTTGCCACACTAAAAAAAGGTGAGTTATTTGGCGAAATGGCGCTCATCGATAACAATTTTCGATCCGCCTCCGCCCTCGCAAAAACAGATGTAGAATTATTGACCATCTCGCGTGATTATATTTCAAAAAAAATTGAATTTTCTGACCCGACCATTCGCATGTTACTTCAGGTCGTACTGGAGCGTTATCGAGATATTCATGCACGATTGCACGATGTTTCTGAAAGTTTAGATGAACACGAAAGCACTTCTGCAAATAGTTCCATCAGTAGTTTTTTTTCACAATATCTTAAACTGTCCAGCAAGCTTGCTTCAGCAATTACACATCAGCATGCATCCCACCATACATCTGACAATATAAATAAAGATCTGGAATCAACTAGCGATAGCATTACTAAAGAAAACAATCTTAAACATGCACTAGATAACAATGAGTTTGAACTCTACTATCAACCCATCGTCAACCTTTCTCAGAACACTATTGCAGGTTGTGAGGCTTTAATCCGCTGGAATAGTCCAACGCTAGGTTTTACACCACCGGATCAATTTATCAACCTGGCTGAAAAAACCGGCCTCATTATTCCTATGGGGCAATGGATCACTAAACAGGCCTGCCTTGCCGCCCACGATTTTAGAAAACACCAAAATATTTATATGAGCATTAACCTGTCTACTCGACAGTTTGAATCTGACTCATTTATGGCAGACATAGAAAATGCCGTCAAAGAGGCCAACATCAGCAACGACTGTATTAAGCTTGAAATTACCGAAAGCATTCTTATGTCTAATCCCGAGCTGGCAGAATCCGCACTAAACCAGTTAAAAGCCGCGGGTTTCAGTATAGCCATCGATGACTTTGGCACTGGCTATTCAAGCTTTAGCTACCTGCACCGATTCCCCATCGACACACTCAAGATAGACCAGTCATTTGTTAACGCTATGTTTAGCAATAAACGCAGCATGCAAATTGTTCGCACCCTGTCACAATTAGCAAAAAACCTGGATATGAAAACTATTGCTGAAGGCGTTGAAGAAAAAAATGAAAGCCAGCAGCTGGATGGTTTTGGTTGTGATTACGGGCAGGGCTATATGTATTCGCGGCCTGTACCTTATGATGATTTTCTAAAACTACTGAAGCATGATTCGCTGCCGGTAGCATCACCAGCTAATTAGACAGTATCATCCAGTACTTCGCGTATCCGTTTTGCTAGATCAGTCCGGTTATAAGGCTTACTAAGTAGCTTGTTATTAAAACGTTCAAATTCCTTGCGAATCATTACTTTCTCAGTGTACCCCGACGTGAGCAGTACCTTAAGATCTGGCCAGCTGGCGATGGACTGTTCAGCCAGCTCATAACCATTTATACCACCAGACATCACTACATCACTAAATAACAAATCGATATTTAGGTCTTCATTGAGTCGCTGTAACGCTTCCCCACCATTACTGGCAGTTACTACGCGATAGCCCAGATCCTCTAGAGATTCACGCACTAGCTCCAGCAGCATTTCTTCATCATCTACCGCCAGAATGGTCTCATGACCACGGGGTAAAACTTCAGCCTGTCCATCATTCTGCCTGATCAAACGCTTTCCCTCATCAGCCCGAGGCAGGTAGAGTTTGAAAGTAGTACCAATTCCAAGCTCAGAGTAGGCTTTAATGCAACCTTTTGAGCGTTTGACAAAACCATAAACCATGGCCAGCCCCAGGCCGGTACCCTTGCCTTGCTCCTTGGTGGTAAAGAAGGGTTCAAAGATGCGTTCCCGTTGTTCAACAGGGATACCTTCACCATTGTCGGTTACTGACAGTTGTACATATTGGCCCGGACTTGCTCCTGAGATCTGAGCACAATAATCAGAATCCAGAGTGACATTATGAGTCTCAATAGTCAGGTGGCCCTGGCCAGACATAGCATCACGGGCATTGATGCTTAGGTTAATCAAGCTGTCTTTGAAGTCGCCTGGATCGATTTCGGTTAGCCACAATTTATCATCAAGATGATACTCAACCTCTACTTCTGGGGTCAACGAGCGAGCGATTAGATTCTCCATCTCATTGATTATCTGATTGACATCGATAACTTTCAGTTGATTAACCTGATTCCGTGAAAAACCAAGTAGTTGTTTAGTCAGCTCTGATGCTCGCTGGACTGCAGCTTTTATCGCCTCCATTCGCTTTTGGACATTGTCGTCAGTCGCCACCTGTTGCTCAAGCAGTTCTAAATTACCAAGGATAATAGCAATGATATTATTGAAATCGTGGGCGATGCCGCCACTTAGCTGACCGATGGCATCCATCTTCTGAGAGCGACGTTGTGCTTCTTCAGCCTGTTTACGCCCCATCATCTCCTCTGAAATGGTGGCCGCCATATAATTGAATGCTTCTGCCAGCTGCCCTATCTCATCTTTCGACGTGACTTCTATCCGAACATCGTAATTGCCCTCACTAATGGCTAAAGCCTGCTTTTCTAATTTTTCTAATGGTGTGGATATAGATTTTGAGCTACGACGCACAATGCCGTAGATCAATATGAAAATTACTATTGTGCTCCCGACTATTATCTTTTCGACATCCGCCAGCAAGATCTGAAACTGCTCTCGCTGCTCTGCAACTTCAGCCAGTGATTGACCATATTGTGATTTTAATAAATCTTCGTTGGCTTCAGATTGAGCATGTATATTTTCCAGATAATACTCAACAATATCTTCCTTGCTTTTTCCGCCTTGCCACATTTCAAGTAATAGCTTTGTTCCTTTCATAAATTCATTGATGCTGTTTTCGATTTTTCTGAAATGCTTAAGTTCGGTATCATCCTTGTTATATATGAGCTGACAATACCTGATGTGCTCACCAAGTTCTGCGGTATGAGCAACTATTTCAGTTATAGAAGTTGCCATGGATAGTGGAGAAAGTTGAGACAGCGGTTCATGCCCTATATCTATATCATGAGCAACTAACAGGACCTTATTGATTTTCAGCATCAAAAGATGATTTTTATGCAGCAGCTTCTGCACTAAATCGGCCTCCTTCATCGAATTGCTTATTTTGACCTCTGCAAACTCCTCAAAATGGTTAATAGCAATAAAAAACGATGCCACGCTGATGCTAAACAATAACAGAGCAGCAGCGAATGCAGAATACAATTTCTGTTTAATACTCATGATGTGATATTGAACTGAATACCGTCAGGCTTTTTGGACACTTCTCGTATACATTAGTTTATTATACGCCAATTCTTCTCAGTTTCTCTGGCTTACGCTTTGAAATGAACCTGTTGTGTAAGACGCAGGGGAGTATTGCATCATTGCTACTACCACTGAAATATAAATACGATAAAAATTAGATCTCATCCAGGAGCTATTTCGAGATGATGGTAAAAAAATATTTTGATAGTAACGACAATGATATTTTATTGTGGAGAGAACCTGGTAATGTCATTTTTAGTAGACGGTATGAGTAGAGAATAACTGGTAATTTTTCATCATCCCCACGTTTAACGTGGGAATGCAGCCCTTGACGCTCCCGCGTCAAGTGTTAATTAATTTCAACTCTACTTGAATTTATACTAGACGCGTGAGCGTCCCAACCTACGTTACCACGCTGGAGCATGGGAACGATAAAAGAAAAAACTAAGATCTCTTACATCCGTTCGAGATGACAGGCATTTTCAGTTCACATGAGAAAGCACAAACGTGGATTCCATCCATCAGGTTCGTAAACGGTGCACACGACGCATCCTATTCTCCCCACTTAGGTTGCAACTCATGCTCAATCTTTAACTGGTCCAGTATTTTCGCAACCACAAAATCTACCAAATCATCGATTGATTTTGGCTGGTTATAAAAACCGGGGTTTGCATCAACTATCACCACATCCATTCGCGATAACTTGAGCATATTTTCTAGATGAATATCTGAGTAAGGTGTTTCACGCGGCACGACGACCAACTTTTTACGTTCTTTCAATACTACATCAGCAGCACGTTCTAGCAAATTATTACTGGCACCACAGGCGATGGCGGACAGGGCACCCATGGAACAGGGGCAAATCACCATAGCATCAACAAAATTAGAACCACTGGCCACGGGAGCCGTCCATTCATCTTCACCAAATACTTCCAGTCGCTGTTTCTCAACGTGTGGATCATAGATGCCATATTTATCGATAAGAAATTTCTGAATTTCACTCGCCCTTCCAGGTAAAGACAAATCAGTTTCCATACCAATGACCACCTGCGCAGCTTTGCTAATCATTAAATAAACTTTGCAGTCGGCTTTTAATAATTGCTCCAGCAATCTAAAACTATATTGCACCCCTGAGGCTCCCGTTACACCAAGAACAACGGTTGGTTGCGATGAATGATGACTGAGCATAATTAAACCTCCTGCCTGTTTGATATTACGATTCGAGTGCCGCTAATAATTTTGTGTGGATGGATTCAAAACCACCATTACTCATAATAATGATTTGATCACCTTCTTTGGCATCGCTGCAAAGTTGCCGAATAATTTGTTCAACCTGATCAAAAACCCGTGCAGGTTTTTTAGATTGTTCAGCTACTTCGTGCAGGGCCCAGTCCATACCTGCGGGCTGATATAGATAAATTTCATCGGCTGCCTGCAACGAGTTACTCAAACTGTCCTGATGCACACCCATACGCATGGTATTGGAACGTGGTTCCAGCACAGCCAGCACACGTCCACCTTTGGCAACTTCCTGCATCGCTGCCAGTGTTTCTTCAATAGCGGTGGGGTGATGGGCAAAATCATCATAAACTGTAATGCCACGCACCACACCACGTACTTCCATACGACGTTTAATACCTTTGAATTCGGCCATGGCCTCGCAACCGTGCGTCGTTGGCACACCTGCGTGTCGCGCCGCTGCAATCGCAGCCAGCGCATTCATGCGATTGTGTGAACCGTTCATATCCCAGTTCACCGAGCCCTCAAGCTTACCTTCAAGATAGACATCAAAACTTTTTCCATCAGCAGAGCAATTTTTAACCGACCATTGTTCACCATTCAGTGAAAAACTTTCACGCTGCGACCAGCAGCCCTGCTGCATAACATCATCCAGATTTTTATCATCGCCATTGACTACCAATAAACCACGCCCCGGCACAGTACGTACCAGATGGTGAAACTGTTTTTTAATAGCATCCAGGTTTTCAAAAATATCAGCATGATCAAATTCGAGATTATTGAGAATAGCTGTGCGTGGTCGGTAGTGTACAAACTTGGAACGCTTATCAAAAAAAGCAGTATCATATTCATCCGCCTCAACAACAAAGAAGGGTTCGTTACCAAACCTGGCCGACAGGCCGAAGTTACCCGGCACGCCACCAATTAAAAAGCCAGGCTCCATACCTGCGTATTGCAGTATCCAGGCCAGCATTGATGAGGTGGTGGTTTTACCGTGGGTGCCTGCTACCGCCAGCACCCAGCGATCTTTCAGTACATTTTCTGCTAGCCATTGTGGTCCTGAGGTATAGGGCAGGTTCTTATTCAGAACAAATTCCAGCACTGGATTACCGCGTGACATGACATTGCCAACCACCACCTGATCAACATCGGCAGGAATATTCTCCGGTTTATACCCTTCACTAAGCGTGATGCCCTGCTCTTCCAACTGTGTACTCATAGGTGGATAGACATTCTCATCTGAACCACTGACGGTATGCCCAGCCTGTCTGGCCAGCACTGCAATACCACCCATAAACGTGCCGCAGATACCAAGGATATGAATGTGCATTAAGAAGGCTCCAGGAAAATCAACTGTGAAAGCGTTAAAGAGACAAAAAATAGGGCCATTGACAAAATCACGGCCTGGGCCATTTTTGTATTCAGGGCGTTACGAAAAATATGCGCGATCACCAGGATCTCCCAACTAATCAACATCAATATCGCCAATGATAACATTTGCACCAAAATTACCGATGCCTGTTCTATATCATTGAAACTCAATATTGGCCAAAACAACAAATTAAAAACGATGCCCGTGCCAATCAAAGCTGTGACCGTTTGTACAAAACGCATCTTCAAATTCAATGCCGATAAAATCACATAACTAAACATCAACATAATAAAAACATTCAGCAGCGTTTGGCCGAATGCCAATGAAGGGTCATCACGACCAGCCACCACGACACCGCTAACAATATAGAGGAAAATCAACCGTCCCATTAAAGCGGTAGAATAGGGTAAATCCTGTGGTGCTGTCTTCAATAACAGCATTATTATGATTTTTTGAGCTACAGACATAGTGATTTTGAGTGACAGAGACTTATGGGTACCTTTTATTCAAATATTTTTTCACGCTTCTTATGAAGAATTCACCATTCACTGCAAATGGCGTCTTGATGCTAACTTTTTGGCGTCGCCAGAACAATGCTTGAATTAATAGAGCTACCCTTAACATTAGTGCATAATATACAAAGAACAACAATGTTTTTGAAACCATGACTCAATTGCAAATTACCCGCCCCGATGACTGGCACGTACATCTCCGCGATGGCGATGTTTTAAACCACGTAGCCCCTTTTACCGCAGAACAATTTGCCCGTGCCATTGTGATGCCCAACCTGCAACCACCAGTGACTACTGTGACCCTGGCAGTTGAATACGTCGATCGCATCGTCAATGCCATCGGCAATAGAGACTTTGAGCCTTTGATGACACTGTATCTCACCGACAATACCAGCGCCGATGAGATCATCCTGGCAGAAAAAAGCTGCTTTGTTAAAGCCGTCAAACTTTACCCTGCAGGCGCAACCACCAATTCCTCTGCAGGTGTGACTGATATAAGAAAATGTGATGATGCACTCGCTGCTATGGAAGAAGCAGGACTACCGCTACTGGTACATGGCGAAGTTACTGCTCCTGATATCGACATCTTCGACCGTGAAAAAGCCTTTATCGATCAAATATTGATGCCTTTGATGAACCGTTTCCCTAAACTAAAAATTGTCTTTGAACATATCACCACTGCTGATGCCGTTGACTTTATACTCAATACCGGCCCCAACATTGGCGCAACAATTACACCTCAACATTTGCTGCTAAACAGAAACGCCTTATTCAAAGGTGGAATACGCCCTCACAATTATTGCCTGCCTGTACTCAAACGCGAGCAACATCGTCAGGCTTTGCTGCATGCAGCCACCTCGGGCCATAGAAAGTTTTTCCTCGGCACCGACAGCGCTCCCCATGCAAAAAATAAAAAAGAAAGTAGCTGTGGCTGTGCAGGTATTTTCTCAGCACACGCGGCCATCGAAATGTACGCTACCGCTTTTGAACAAAACAAAGCGCTCGATAAACTGGAAAGTTTTGCCAGCTTCAATGGCCCTGATTTTTACGGTCTAAGTCGCAACACTGAAACCATCACATTAGAAAGAACACCCTGGCAGGTTCCTGATAGCTACCCATTAGCCGATGGCGACAAGCTAATTCCTATGATGGCAGGTGAAACCATAAACTGGAAGCTGGTTAAATAATGTCTAACCCTGATCCCAATAAGCCATTGATGGCTCAGCGTTTTCGTGGCTTTTTACCCGTCATCGTTGATGTTGAAACCGGTGGTTTTGACCATAATAAAGATGCTCTGCTAGAAATTGGCGCGGTCAACATAAAAATGGATGAAGAAGGCCACCTCAGTCTCGATGATGAGTACAGCTGTCATGTTGAACCTTTTGAAGGCTCGATCATGAACCCAGAATCAATGGCCATCAATGGTATTGACCCTTACCATCCCTTTCGCATGGCAAAAACCGAAGAAGATGCCATCCGCGGACTGTTCAAATTTTCTAGCAAATGTATGAAGAAGAACGGCTGCCATCGTGCCATCATGGTCGGTCACAACACCATCATGGATCTAAATTTTATTAAT
>Ga0224511_10000190_pt1 | contig 24292 bp, 22 predicted proteins | sample SF_May12_sed_USG_2_FD_169988 | JGI IMG/M metagenome (GOLD analysis project Ga0224511, IMG submission 169988) | Sediment microbial communities from San Francisco Bay, California, United States - SF_May12_sed_USGS_8_1 | ecosystem: Environmental > Aquatic > Marine > Sediment | place: USA...
ATATTAATGTTGGTAATTGCCATTATTAGTATCCTGTTAAGTGTAACTCAAAATAAAACAGATGAAACTGAAAACATCGTAGAATGGAACTACTCATTATTACTGACCCTGTATTTTGCAGGCCAGTTTTATATCTGGAAAAACTACAGGCTGACTTTCACAAGCAGCGGGGCCAAAAATTAATTTTGTAAAATTAATCCATGTATAACTGCTATTGCTTGAAATCGAAAGGTCAGACCTGTTAATAATCATAATGTTCGGTAACTTTATGAATGTTATTTCCCGATCCAGGCGGTTCATGTTTCACTAGTATTCTGTAAAACAGATGTTAAAAGACAATTTTGCCACAAATCATCTGGACAAACTTTTTCCTTTTCTAAAAATAATCTAAACCGGAATTTATGTGTCTGTAATTAGATACTCAATATTGGTATCATCGATAACGTCGTCAATGTTGCTGCAATCTCGGCTGAAATTAAAAAAAAGATCTAGCCTACTATGGGAGTAGCTGTTGAACTCAACAAGTAGAACACTTGATTGGGGGTCTTTGCCCACTAGAAACAAAGATGTAATTTTCAACCGCACTAAAATTGACCTAATTGTGAACTATATCAATTTATCTCTCTTAAAAATCAGTATACTTCTCAGGTGAGCAATTTAAATGGAGATTAAAAATGGAAAATCATGCAATGGATGACCGTCATTCCTGGTCAAATTTAAAAATAGCTGCGCTGGTGTTAGTGTGTGTTAACTTTATTATTTATATAGCGAGCTATATTTCATAGTTGTTGGCTCCAGGAGTTTAAAAGGCAGAATTAGACCTGGTATAGAGGTTATGTTTGCTAGCAGGTATGATTGGCATGGCGTGATCGTACAAATAAAAGTCCACCTGCCTAATATTGAAATCGGTGTTCATCCAGTTGATCATGCTTTGCGTTCTTCGCGTCTTTGCGTAAGATGTCTTTATTAAATAATGCTGTACATATTAATCTGATCTACGTAATCACGCGTACGCTTAAGAAGCGTACCTATCTTACGATGGTTTCATATTTTCTCCGAGACCTTTGCCATCAAAAAGGACTTTATCTTCTTGTAACATAAATCATTTTATGATTTATGTTACTTGTCTGTTGTAAAGTTGTAGTATTGTAAAATACATGGTTAACAGGAGGGATCACCGTGTTGACAGGGTGTAGTGTTGCTAATAATGAGGCTATTTCAGTATCACCTGCCTGCAGGTTGTTTTGTGTTTTCGTTTTTCTTGTTTGTCTGTCGCTGGTTTCTTTTGCCGCAAAGGCTACTGAAATTGATACGCTGATTCGTCATATTGATGAACTTTGGCGCGGCAATACTTCACATGCCACTATGTCGATGAGTGTTCAAACGCAGCGTTATCAACGTAGCATGACGATGGAAGCCTGGTCACGTGGCAGTGATTATTCCCTGGTGTTAATCCGTCAGCCTGTTAAGGATAGAGGTATCGCTACGCTTAAAGTGAAGGAGAATATCTGGAACTATCTACCTAAAATTAATCGTGTTACCAAGGTGCCCTCTAGCATGATGTCTGGCTCGTGGATGGGTAGTCATTTTACCAATGATGATTTAATTAAGGAGAGTAGCTTTCAGGATGATTATAATTCAAGTATCACTTTTGAAGGCGAGCGTAATGGTCGACGTATATATGAAATAACTTCGTTGCCTAAAATGGATGCCGCTGTGGTCTGGGGTAAGGTTGTGATGATGATTGAGCAGGAAACACTGGCACCTTATAAAGCAATTTATTACGACGAAGATGGACAGTTGATGCGTACCATGATTTTTGACCAGTTTAAAAAGATTGATGGCAGAACCATTCCCATGCGTATGAGTTTACAACCGGAAGATAAACCAGAGGAATCGACGGTGATTGTTTACCAGAATATTGCCTTTGAAGTTGCGCTGGACGACAATTTCTTTTCCCTGCAAAGTTTGCGACAACGACGTTAGTTGTTATGTCAGCTTTCCACTTTCTGACCATTTTTAATCGCCTGCCCATATTGTTATTTATGGCCTGGCGGAATATCTGGCGCAACCCCGTGCGCAGTGTCTTGACGATTTCGGCGCTAGCAGGTGGTCTGGTGATGCTGATTCTTTATTCTGCATTGCTCGAGGGTATGACACGGCAGATGGTGAGGTTTGCCACCGAAATTTCTACTGGTCATATTCAGGTTCAACGGCAGGCGTTTATTGAAGATCAGGATTTATACGCCACTTTGCCCTGGTCTTATATACAAACACTGGAAGATAAATTTCCAGACATTCAAATAGCTCCACGTTTATATGCTGCTGGACTTGCCAGTGCAGAGAACACCTCTACGGGAGTTTTAATCAAGGCAGTCGATCCACAACGTGAAGCTTTGGTTACGCAGATGTTGAGTCATGTGCGTCGTGGCGAACTAAATCTGGCGACGGCGGAAATGCTTGAAGATGGCCTGGCGCGATACAATTTGGTGATCGGTGCGCAATTGGCAAAGAATATGAATCTTGAACCCGGTAGTGAATTGGTCCTGGTCACGCAGGCTGCTGATGGCAGCATTGGTAACGCGCTCTATCGTATTGCTGCAATTCTTAAACCGCTGGAACCCGGCTTTGATCGCATGGGTGTGTTGATGTCCATCGAAGCCTATCAGCAGTTAATGTATCTGAATGATGGCTTTCATGAACTGGCGATTAAACTTGATGATGCGACACAGCTTGAAGATATTCAGGCCGTACTTGATGCAGAAATTAGATCGTTGACGATAGCACAGCCACTAGATGAGCTTGGTGGTCTACCGGTAGTTCGCAACTGGCGACAATTAACACCCGCCATTGCCGATTTACTGGAACTGAGCACTTCGATGGTTTTAATTGTTGGTTTTATCGTTGTTGGCCTGGCTTCGATGGGCATGCTCAATACCATGCTGATGGCGATACACGAACGCAGGCATGAGTTTGGTGTGTTGCTGGCTGTTGGTATGAAGCGACGCTGGTTGTTGCTGATGGTGTTGTTTGAATCTTTTTTTCTGTCGATAGTGTCAGCCGTTGTTGGTTCTATTGCGGGCATTATTGCTTCTGCTTACTTAGAGGAACATGGCATCGACTTTAGTGCTTCTCTGCCCGATGGCTATGACTGGGCGGGTATTGTTTTTGAGCCGGTGATGAAAGGTTATCTCGAACCTGCTCATGTACTGAATGCCTGCATGTTAATGATTGTTATCACCTTAATTGCTTCGTTGATACCTTCATGGCGCATTGTTCGCCTTAAACCGGCAGAGGTGATGTAATGAGCGAACCTCATAGTCATTTGCCATTGTCGACTTTATCCATGCTGGCCTGGCGCAATATCTGGCGACATCGTCGGCGTACACTAATAACGCTGGCATCCATCGCTATTGGTTTTGGTCTGGCGGTGTTGTTTATTGGTATTGGTGATGGCAGTCATAACTCGATGATTCGTAATGCGATTAATCTTGGTGAAGGCCATATTACGATTCAACCGAGAGGCTATTTACAGGCACCGGCTAATCATAAATATTTGTCTGATGGTGTTAGCCTGTCTGAAAAATTAGATGCACTCAATATTGCAGGCAGTGTCGCAGCTAGAATCTCCTTACAGGTGCTCGCCAGTACGGCCAGTAATTCTGTCGGTGCTGTTCTGGAAGGTTTTAGCAGTCACAGTGATCCGCGCCAGAACATACTGAAACCACGGTTAATTGATGGTAACTGGATTGAAGCGGGTGATCATCGAGGTATTGTGATTGGTGATGGCATGGCGCGTAAGTTGAAGGTGAAAATTGGTAGCAAAGTAGTGCTAATGGCTGGTAAGCAGGGCGGTGATTCGCAGGCGCAACTGGGTCGGGTACGTGGTATTTTTGATTCGCGTGTTGATGAGCTGGATGACTTTTTAATTTTGAGTGATCTACAGTTCGCGCAATATTTTCTAGCCGGTGAAGGTGCTGTCATAGAACAGGAACCTGTGACTCGTTTTGGGGTATTTCTGGATGACCCTGATACTCAGGAATACTGGAAGGCGCAGATTAAATCAGTGATTGAAGATGATTTAGTCGTGGTATTGGACTGGCAGGAAATGATGCCGCAGCTGGTGCAATTTATTATTATTGATGATGCCGGTAACTACGTTTTTTTATTCCTGATTTTAATTATGGTGGTATTTGGTATTGTGAATACCGTACTGATGAGCGTTCTGGAACGTACCCGTGAATTTGGCCTGTTGCGAGCACTGGGGCTGGGGCGCCAACACCTATTAATGCTGGTGTTTTGTGAGTCCCTGTTGCTCAGTGTGCTGGCAGTGATTATTGGCTGGATTGTTGGTGGGGGAATCCATTGGTGGTTTTCTCAACACGGCATCGATTTTTCAGCGTTAATGACCGAAGGTACAGCCATGATGGGCACTTTTATGGATCCTGTTGTTTATACCGAATTGTCATGGGACCGAGTCATTCAGCTCACCAGTATTATTTTTGCTGCGACGCTGGCGAGTGGGATCTATCCTGCCATCAAAGCAGCACGAGTAACACCGGTGGAGGCGTTACGCACATGAGTGATTTGGCTTTCAGTATAGAACTGCATTTACTTCAGGAATAATAATATGGCATTACTGACATTACAGGGCATCAGCAAACGTTACCAGCAGGGCGATGTACAGGTTAATGCACTGGATGATATAAACCTGCAGGTAGAAGAGGGTGAGTTTACGGCACTGGTGGGGCCATCTGGCTCGGGAAAAACGACACTGCTTAATATCATCGGTGGCCTGGATGCGCCAACACAGGGTCGAACACAATTGAGCGGCACGGATATTACTGGTTTAAAAGAAGCCGAGTTATCTGATTTTCGTTTGTTCCAGTTAGGCTTTGTTTTTCAGGCCTACAATCTGGTGCCGGTACTTAGCGCGCTGGAAAATGTTGAGCTGGTGATGGTGTTACAGGGACGATCTGTTGAGGAGATGCGTGAACGAGCTGAGCATTATTTGCAGCTGGTTGGATTGCAGGAGGTCATGCAACGTCGGCCTTCCGCGCTCAGTGGTGGTCAGCAACAACGTGTTGCCGTGGCGCGTGCGCTGGCCGCAGGGCCACGTCTGGTGCTGGCCGATGAGCCTACTGCTAATTTGGATTCGGAGAATGCTACTGCACTGCTGGATATTATGCACCGGTTATCACATGAAGAAAAAACCACTTTTATCTTCTCCACGCATGATCCCCGTGTCATGGAAAGGGCAGAGCGGATTATCACCTTGCGTGATGGCAAAATTGTGGGTGATGAGAACCAGCCTCATGAGTCGATGGCTTAATTTATATTTATTTTTGTTGGCGTTGTTACCGTTTTCCACAGTGCAATCCACTGAGCTGACGGGACGCCTTTCCATACTCGGCCTGGTCGCACAGGCCGAGCAGGGCGATATTGGTTTTGTTGCTCCAGATAACGATACATTGACCGCTGATCAGCAGAGTTTACGTTTAATGCTGGATAGTATTCAGGATAATGACGAATGGACGCTGCACCTGAAAACATTAAGGCAGCACCAGAATACGTTTGCTAGCCCTGGGCTTCATTCCAGCGATTTATTTCGTTATCGTGATCTTGCTAATGACTGGGTCAATGAGAGCAGTGTGGATGACTCAACGCGAGCAGGTTATGAAGTTGATCGCGCCGCTTATCAAAAACGTTTCAACCATTTAACGCTTGGCATTGGTCGTCAGCCCATTGACTGGGGAAGTGGCCGCCTTTGGCAACCACTCAATGTATTTGGTGCGTTTGCCCCCACTGATCTGGATACCGATTATAAAGCAGGAATTGATGCCGCAGTTATTGACTGGTATCTCTCGAATTTTTCATCACTAACTGCCGTCTATGCTTTTGCTCCTGGTGACAATGCTGAGATTAAAAATAGTGCTGCTGTTTATTATCGTCTACAAATGGCTGAGCAAGTGGAGATGTCATTACTGGCAGGGCAGGTGGTTGGTAACACGGTGACAGGGGTATCACTGGAGAGTGACTGGAGTGGGATGGGCTGGCGCATAGAAGCTGTGCATAACAACCTTGATCAGACAAATGAAAATACACTTTTCTGGATTGCTGGCCTTGATTATCAATTTGAGAATGGTGTCCTGCTTGCTGCTGAATGGTATAACCATAGTGGTGGTGTAAATAGTGAAACTGCGTTAACTAATCTAACCATTAATCGACAACTGGAATATGGACTTCAACAGCATCTGGGGAAAAAAGTGCTGGGTCTTGCTGTGAGTAAAGAAATTACTCCACTGGTGCAGGGCAGTTATACAATGCTGGTCAGTGGATTAAACGATGTTCAAGATCATTTTGCGACATCATTATTGCACCAACTTACCGCTGTATATTCGGTCAGCAATGAGTCTGATCTTTTATTTTCGTTATTGTATGCCAATGGCAAAGGCCTTAATTTATCAGGATTGCCGCAATCAGAATTTGGTCATTTACCAACGAGTATGACTGTGCGATTTCGTTTCTATTTCTAAATTTGTCTGTGTAGAAAAGCTTTTATATGGATATAACTGTGCAAGGATCAACTGCTTTACCAGAAACCAATCACAATCTTCTCGTTATTCTGATTTACTGCTAATCTATTTTAATGGAATTTTATCGTGCAATAAATAAGTCAATAGCTGTCACTGATCTGCAGACGTTAATTATGATTAGTGATTTACCTGTAGTTTGTGCCTCAATTTATGAAGTCATACATGATGATGGTGAGCATGGTGAAATAAATTGTATATGGGGTGTGTTTGTTGTTCATCGAGAAATTATTAAAGATGGTTTACGCTTTACCTTGCCCGATTGCCCCAATGCTATGGCGTGGACAATTACCACTGAAAGTAGTAATAATGGAATCATCGTCCATCTTACTATCAATCAGAAACAGCATGATCCTGATTTTGTTGAATCGATTGAGCAATTCATTGATGAGTGGCAGGTGGGTTTAAAGAGGTAAACGCAATGAACCCGTAGATATTATTTCTGGTACACAATATCTCTTTAACTAAAAGCCCTTTTTGTTAGAGCATATAGAGTTAGTTAACATTCCAAACTAAAAAAGCCCGATATAATCGGGCTTTTTTATATCACAATGGTGTGGTTTACGCTCTTAACCTGCGACGTGAAAAACCTATACCCAACAGTCCTATAGCTAATAAAGCAACGATATCTGGCTCAGGAACAGTTGTTGTTGCACTGCCAGACGCAGAATTAGGGCAATTTCCAGTAAAGCTGCTATCACATGTTACATCCTGATAGCGAACGGTGAAGTCGTCAAAGCTGATTTCTGCAAATTCGCCAGCGAAAAGTAACCAGGCTGAACCAGCTGCAGTCTCTCCAATATTAACACCGCCACCGCCGCCACCAGCGCAATTAACATCAGTAAAACAGAAATCGACAACACCCTGATTGGGTACGTTGCCATCATCTATTACTGCATATATGCCATCCACATGCGATCCTGCATAAGCTAAATCCGGTGTCGTGTTAAAGCCAAGTGTCGAAATACGGCTCGTTAATATTGGATCTGTTGAATTATTTGTTACGTCAAAATTAAAGCTCACGCCAGTATAGTCAGTATCCATAAAGTATATGAATGCAAAGTCGTAATACCTCACTGAAGCTGACAAGCCATCGACACTAACGACCGGATCACCACCGATTGCGTCATAGTCAACAGTGAAATCAGAGCCTGAAGTTGCAATTATGGGCAATGCATAAGCATTGAAACCAGCAAACATCAAAAAGGTGATTATGATTGTTTTTAGTGTTTTCATCCGATACGTCTCCATCTAGCGTATGAAATAGTAATTAACTTAATTAATGCAGGAATGATGCCAGATTATTTAAGTCTATGATATTTAATGTAATGTTAAATTTATAGTATGTTTATTCATTACAAAAATGACATTATTTTTAACACCAAAGGCCCATTAAGATTACATAAAATGTTTATTTATATCCGTTTATATTATTTTTCATTTAAAATCAATATGTTAAGTCTATTTTTGAGCTATCTGTTACTGTAAATAATAGTGACATAATATTTATTACCTAGTGTATGTTTTAAATGTGAATTTAAATTGTTTCTGCTTAAAGTGGTTACGTTAAAAGTGAGTTATTGCCAATATTATGGCTAAACAAGGTATTAAATTGTAAGTTTTACTATTTCTTGTTTTTGCCTGAGTTTTATCAGCTACGTTGTTTTGTGAATATTGTGAATACGCTATTTGTGACCTGACCTTTATGAATGGATAAAAAATTAGTTTATTTAAGGGAAGGATGATTTTGTTTGCTATGGTTGTTGTCTATAAAGTGAATTTATTAGTGTATTTTTTTAATTCCACATGTACGGGTTCTATGTCGTTTTAAAAGAAGATTTTTTATATTTTTGGGAGTTAGGTTATGGATAAAGCATTAACTCGTTTTTTTTCGGTATTGTTTTATTTACCGGTTGCTATTGTCCTTTTACTTTTTTTGTATTTATGCTCTTTTTTACCTCGCTCTTTGACTAAAACATATTACAGATTATTGACCAGATTTTGGTGTCGATTATTTGTGCGTGCTCTTGGTGTTGATTTAAAGCTCATTAACAAAAATAAAAATCCTCTGCCTGATCACTATATTCTTATCGCCAATCATCCTTCCTCATTAGAAGATTTTGGTATGCCTTCTTTTTTTGATATTTCTCCACTGGCTAAAGAAGGTGTCAGGCACTGGTTTTTTCTGGGGAGAATTAGTGAGCGAGCGGGTACAATATTTTTTAAGCGAGATGATCCAGCCTCAAGGCATTCTGCAAAAGATGCGATGATAAATGCATTGAATAGGGGGAAGAATATTGTGTTATTCCCGGAAGGTGGCTGCAGAGGAAAAAGGATCTACAAAGAATTTAAAACTGGTGCATTTGATGCCTCGCTACAAACTGGCTTGCCTATTATTCCTGTTTTTTTACATTATGTGGATCAGGAGGCTTTTGAGTGGTTAGACCCAGATACTTTAATCGATAATTTCTGGCAAATTATGATGGCTAAAGATAATCGTGCTAATTATTATGTTTATGACGCCATTTATCCATCAGAATTTAGCGATAAGGAAAGTTATACCAATCATGTGCATTCACTATATCTAGAGTGGCAGAAAATTCATCTTGATGAATAGTTAAAGTGGTATAACAAGATTAATCATACTTAATTACTACGAATTGTTGTTGTGAATAGTGTAAAAAATTCTGTATTCACCAATCTTAATCTGTAAGGCAGTCCTGACATTATCAATTGTTACTAATATTGTCTATTAGACTAAACTTACTCAAGGTATTGAATTCATTATAAAAATATTTGTATGGCATTGATTTTTCTTGATTTCTTGTTCTTTTATTAGAATAACAACAAAATGGAAGGAATAATGAAAATAAATGTCTCAAATGTTTATGTTTTTTGGGTTTGTTTGGTGTTGTAACTAGTGCAAATTCAGTCATTTTTATCAGGCGGATGATTGTTATATTCATCATGGTGTAGGTGGAACATTTACACCGACTTCAGCTTATGCCGATTTTAATGAAGAATGGTGGGCATGGGAGGCGGGTGCATTTCAGAATAGTTCACTAACTTCTACAACCATGTCTGGTGCAGGTTGGACGTACGCAGGTTTTGATGCCTTTAACTATGGTGCCTGGGGTACCAGTGAATTCTCAGTTATTTTTGGTGTGGATCAGTTAACCGATTTTAGCTGAATGGGAAGTATAGATGCACTGTATTGGGGTAGCACTGTCAGTGTAACGTTGTTAGAAAATTCTATGGAAATGTTTGTTATTGGCCCATACGATTATTTTACTGGTAATTTTGCTTTTGATGGTCAATTTGTTGAAGGTAATACTTATCAGTTAGTGTTGAATTCGTTTTCAGAAGATTCTGACTATTATCTTGAAACATGGCAATTTGATCTGACTACTTCTGCCATACCAGTGCCAGCTGCAGTATGGTTATTCGGCTCTGGTCTATTTAGTTTGATTGTTGTTGCAAGACGCAAAAAGAATATAAAAAAATAAAATAAAAAGCCCCGTTTTTATAACGGGGCTTTTTATTTTATTTGTCTTTTAGACTGAAATGCCGTTTCTTATTTAAGACTGTAGAGATTAAAGAATAATTGTTCGTAATATATTGTCCATGTTTTTACGTTACAATTACTCTTTTTGAATGATCACTATCTGACTAATGCGCCGTCACATCCGCCGAACCAAGCATCGTTTTTTTAACCGTACTACCTGGCGTACGCGCTTAATATTCTGGTTAGGTGCGATGCTTGTTGGTGTGGTGGCTGCCACTTTTGCTTTATTGGGTGAATTTGCAGATCATAGTTTTCGTGAATTTATTGCAGCAACACCCTGGTTACCTTTCATTGTTACTCCTTTAGGTTTTGTTTTAATTAGCTGGCTGACGCGTCGTTTTTTTGCTGGAGCAGAAGGTAGTGGCATTCCACAAACTTTGGTGGCAATTGAGCGTACCGGGGAAGGTCTATGTAATCGTTTGCTGTCTGTTCGTATTGCCATTGGTAAGTTTTTGCTGACGCTGTTGGGCTTATTTGTCGGTGGTTCGATTGGACGAGAAGGGCCAACAGTGCATATTGGCGCTGCGATTATGTACTCCATTGGTCATCATATGCATGTGCCAGCGCGTTATCTTGAGCGTGGTTTGATTTTAACGGGTGGTGGTGCGGGTGTGGCGGCTGCTTTTAACACACCATTGGCTGGTATTATGTTTGCTATTGAAGAAATGGCGCGATCCTTTGACCGACGTAATAGCAGCATGATGATAATTGGTGTTGTTCTTGCTGGCATGGTCGCCATTGTCGTGCATCAGGATAATTACAATTATTACGGCACGTCACCTGCAAACCTGGATTTTGGTTTTGTCTGGTTGGCGGTATTAGTTTGTGGTGTAGTTGGTGGTGTACTGGGTGGAAGCTTTAGTCAGTTTTTAATTTCTGCTTCATCGTGGTTGAGGCCTTTTATGCCAGCACATGCCATTAAGATTGCCTTTGCCTGTGGTCTGATTGTTGCATTTCTTGGCTTTGTTAGTGGTGGTGTTATTTACGGCACGGGCTATATTGAAGCCAGGCAGATTGTGAGCTGTGCAGGGGTTGCATCGTGTACAACAGAAACAGGTGTGTTCTACCCATTTCTTAAAATTTTAGCGACCATTGCAAGTTACCTGAGTGGTATTCCTGGTGGTATCTTTGCGCCCTCATTGGCAAGTGGTGCGGGACTGGGTGCCAACATTGCCACTTATTTTCCCATTGAGTTAGCTTCTGTTATTGTGGTGCTAGGTATGGTGGGTTATTTCTCTGCTGTAGTTCAAACACCGATTACGGCTTTTATTATTGTTATGGAAATGACTGACAATCAGGATCTGGTGTTAGCGATGATGGCGACTTCATTGATTGCGACTGGTACATCAAAATTGATTTGCAGGAAATCAATTTATTTTGCCCTGGCGGAGAATTTTCTGGCTAATTTGAAAATGAGTGAATCGGGCATTAAGACGCAGTCTTGATGGTTTTATAAAATTCTTTTTTATTTATTTCTTTTTAATAAAACATATACCGCACCTGTACCACCATCTTTGGGTTGGGAGCTGCAAAAAGCCAGTACCATTGGTGTTGCTCTTAACCAGCGATTGACCATGGGTTTAATCACTGGTTTTTTATTGGGTGAACTATAGCCCTTACCATGTACGATAATGATGTGGCGGCTGCCATCGGCTTCACATTCAGCAAGAAATTCCAGCAGGTAGTCTCGGGCTGCATTAACAGTCATGCCATGTAGGTCGATGCTGTGGTCTATTTGAAATTTTCCTTTGCGCAATTTTTTTAGTGTGTCGGGTGTGATGCCATCCCGGGAGTAGAATAGTTGGTCTGGACATTCATCGACAGGAGCATCAGAAAAAACATCGTTGATATCAGGGCGATCATCATGGCTTCGAATCCTGATGTTTTTTTGCGCAGGTTTTGTGCGGACTTTGTTGTCCTGTTTGATCGGGGTTACATCCTGCATGGCTTCCTGAAATAATGAGGTTTCGTCAACAGTTTTATCCTCTGTGTTGCTTGTCTCGGATTGTTCCTGCCAGGCATCGTACCAGTTTTTTTTACCGTTTTTTGTTGAATCATCCTGCATAGGAGGCGGCCACATCATGTATAGTTAGTCCTTATCTATTTTAATGATGATTTTGGTTTATGCATATATTATTGAGTAACGATGATGGTTACCGCGCACCAGGTTTACGGGTTTTGGCGGATACCCTGGATAAGTTACATACGATTTCAGTGGTAGCACCGGACCGTAATCGTAGTGGTGCCAGTAATTCCCTGACGCTGGATCGACCATTGCGTGCCAATATGGCTGATAATGGGTTCACCTATGTCAATGGAACACCCACGGATTGTGTGCATCTGGCGATTAGTGGTTTGTTGGAAACTGAACCGGGTATTGTTATTTCTGGCATTAATGATGGTGCCAATATGGGTGATGATGTACTGTACTCTGGTACAGTTGCCGCGGCTATGGAGGGTCGTTTTCTAGGTTTGCCTGCGATTGCCGTATCTATGGGATCCTACGAGCCTGAACATTTTAAAACGGCGGCCAAAGTTATTGTGCAATTAGTTGAGCAGTTGCAGCAGCAACCGTTGAAGCAGGATAGCATTTTAAATGTAAATGTACCGGATTTGCCCTGGGAAGAAATTAGGGGCATTAAGGCTACGCGTTTGGGTAATCGACATAAGTCAGAGGGGGTGATAAGGCAACTTGATCCACGCGGTGACCCTATGTTTTGGGTGGGGCCACCCGGTAAAACGCAGGATGCAGGTGAGGGCACAGATTTTTATGCGGTTGAGCAGGGTTTTGTATCGATTACACCCTTGCAGATTGATTTGACTCGTTATGATAGCCTTAGTGGATTGAATGACTGGTTAGAAACAGCTTCATTTTTATAACAATAACAACTAACAACTAATAACTAACAACTAATAACTAACAACTAATAACTAACAACTAATAACTAATAACTAATAACTAATAACAACTAAAGAATTAGCTACATGCAAAGAAGTATTCAAGGTATAGGTATGACTTCCCAGCGTACACGTGATCGCTTGATTGATCGCCTACGTGAAGAGGGAATTACTGATGAGCGTGTGTTAGAAGTGATGCGCACCACACCACGACATCTGTTTATCGATGAAGCACTGGCACACCGTGCTTATGAAGATTCATCTTTGCCCATTGGTCAGGGGCAAACTATTTCTCAACCCTATATTGTGGCAAAAATGACTGAGATATTGCTTGAAAAGAGTGTGCCAGATTTTGTTCTTGAGGTGGGTACTGGCTCTGGTTACCAGTCAGCGGTACTGTCACGATTAGTGCCCAGGGTTTATACCGTAGAACGTATTAGTGGTTTGTTAGAGAAGGCACGGGAATGTCATCGTATTATTGGTATTCGTAATATTTACACTAAGCATAGTGATGGTTCGTGGGGGTGGCCGGAGCATGCACTATATCCTGCGATTATGGTTACCGCTGCGCCCGAGAGTATCCCTGAATCATTGCTAGAACAGCTGGCGATAGGTGGCCGTATGATTATTCCAGTTGGTACGGTTGCGGGTGTTCAGCAGCTTAAATTGATCATTCGTACCTCTACGACTGATTTCGAAGAGCAGACATTGGATGCTGTTCGTTTTGTACCATTGCTCGATGGTTCTGTTACATAAAATATCCAGTTCAGGTTAATCGATGTTATTTAATAAGTTGTACGAAAAATGTATGGATATGGCTGCCCACTCCAAAGCAGAGCGTTACCTGGCTGCTGTTAGCATTTTTGAATCCATATTTTTCCCCATCCCCACTGCTTTAATGGTGGCGCCAATGGCGGTGGCTAAACCAGAGCGTGCATTGCAAATTGCCACTATCGCTACATTAACTTCAGTATTCGGTGGTTTGTTTGGTTATATGCTGGGTTATTTTGCCATTAGCTGGATCGAGCCCGTGCTGCATACGGTTGGTTATTGGGAAAAGTACATGATTGCACAGGACTGGTTTAGAGAGTGGGGTTTCTGGTCAGTAGTGATTGCAGGTTTCTCGCCTATTCCTTTTAAGCTGTTTACCATCACTGCAGGGGCTTTTGCTATGTCGGTGCCGATGTTTTTACTGGCTGCTCTGGTAGGGCGTTCAGCGCATTTCTTTTTGGTCGCTTTTGCGATGGCCTGGGCGGGGCCAACGCTGGAACCTGTAGTTCGTCGTTATATTGAATGGCTGGGCTGGTTCACGGTACTGGTGATTGCTGTCGTTATTTATTACCATCGTTAAATATGCTTCACAAGATAAGTTTTATCATTCTCATTTATGCTTCATTAACGGCCTGTACGAACCAGCGTCTCGATTGGGATCCTGATAACTACACGGTTGCCGTTGGTGATACTTTATATTCAATAGCCTGGCGTTATGAAATCGATCACAGGGATCTTGCCAAATGGAATCACTTATCTCCCCCCTTTATTATCCATCCCGGTGAGCGTTTATTCACCAATGAGCGTGATAGTCTTCAGGCGGACAGATTAAAAGCTGAAAGCAACCCGCCACAGCAGAACAAACCAATAGAAATTACGGTAGGTCGTGGTGATACTCTGTATTCTTTATCCAGGGAAAATGATATTACAGTTTCTGAGTTAGCAGCTATTAATGGTCTGAAAAAGCCTTATGTCATTAATCCCGGTCAAACTCTGCGTTTGACGCGTAAGTTGCAACTTGCCCCAGTCCGTTCGGTTGCACAGGCTGTGCCTATACGACCAATACCGGCAGCGACTAGTGGTACTACTATATTGAAAACGGATACTAATCGTAAAGTTAGTTGGCAATGGCCGATTAAAGGTAAGTTGCTTGCTCGTTTCAATAAAAATGAAAGTAATGCCAAAGGTATCGACATCGCGGGCAGTGAAGGTAAGTTGGTGATCGCAGCTGCTTCAGGAAAAGTGGTTTATAGCGGTAATGGTTTAATCAGTTACGGTAATTTAGTCATTATCAAGCATAGTCGATCTTATCTTAGTGCTTATGCGTATAATAAAAAGTTGCTGGTGAAAGAAGGTGAGATAGTAAAAGCCGGTCAAAAAATTGCCGAATTGGGTAAAACGGGTGCTGAAAAGGTCAAGCTTCACTTTGAAATTCGTAGAAATGGTAAGCCTGTTGATCCTCTAAGATATCTTCCTCGTAGTTGATTGCCTTGTCTCAAACCACAATATCATGTGGTTAGGCTTTTAATTGTAAAAATAATTTTAATTAATCTAAATAAATCCTTGCTTTACAACGATATTTAGTGATATAAATTTTTCTAACTTATGGTTTATTTTAGAAGTGACCCGTAAGTGTCTGGAAACAAAGGGTTTTGAATAAGTTGTCCAGACAGGTATGCAAAATGCGAAAACAATAATAAAAACGTATTTGGAAGAGGGGAAGAACAATGAGAGAAGCTACGTTAGAGAGCCGTGAAAATGCCGGGGATTTTGCTGTGTTAATGCACGATGATGATATTGAGGTGGTCACTGAAGATTTTGAGTTGCCAAAGGAGGAGACTGTTAAGAAAAAACCTTCTGCAGATATAACGGGTAAGGTTAATCGTAAAGAACTTGATGCTACTCGTCTGTATCTTAGAGAAATTGAGGGTTCAGCATTATTAACTGCAGAAGAAGAAGTCTATTACTCCCGTCTTTCCCTGAAGGGTGATATGGAAGCCCGCAAGAAAATGATCGAATGCAATTTGCGTCTGGTTGTTAAAATTGCCCGTCGTTACATGAATCGTGGTCTGGCTCTGCTTGATCTGATTGAAGAAGGTAATTTGGGTTTGATCCGTGCGGTTGAAAAATTTGATCCTGAAAAGGGTTTCCGTTTTTCAACTTATGCCACCTGGTGGATTCGTCAGACTATTGAACGTGCATTGATGAATCAGACACGCACTATCCGCCTGCCTATTCACGTTATTAAAGAATTAAACGTTTATCTACGAGCTGCTCGTAAACTTGAGCAGACTATGGATAAAGAGCCCACTGCTGAAGATATCGCTAAAATGCTGGATAAACCGGTGGCTAATGTTGAAAAAATGTTGGGTCTACGCGACCGTGTAACATCGGTTGATGTGCCTGTAGGCCAGGAAAATGATCGCCCGCTGCTCGAAATCGTTGCTGATGAGCGTGTTCAGGCTCCACCAGAAATGCTGCAGGATGAAGATGTGATGTCTAATCTGGGTGTCTGGATGGATCAACTGGATGAAAAACAACGTGAAGTTCTGGTTCGTCGTTTTGGATTGAACAATCATGAGCGTACAACACTGGAAGATGTTGGGCGTGAACTGGGTGTCACTCGTGAACGTGTACGCCAGATTCAGATGGATGCGCTAAAACAGTTACGTAAGATTTTAGAAAGTCAGGGTTTCTCTGAGGAGCTTTTGTTTCAGGATTAATGAGTAGTTCATAAAATAAAAACAAAGCCGCATGACTTGACCGGGTGGATTCTTTGAATTGCCCGGTTTTTTTATGTCTGCAAAATTAGTCCACAAACTACGTGGCGACCTTCACCGCTTAAAATATTATAAGTTCGGCAAGCTGCACCAGTATCCATAATTTCCACACCTACGCCTAGCCTGATCAATTCTGCATAGGTTTCCACAGCAGGAAAAACCAGTTTATTGCCGGTGCCGATTAATACTAATTCAGGCTTTAGTTGAATAATGGGGGTAAAATGCTCACTGCTTAATTCCTCTGGTGAGTGAGGTGGCCAGTCTGTTTTAAGTTGCTGAGTTGAGACAATCAGGCTGTTATTGAAATTCTTACCATTAACCTGGATTATGCCCTTGTCGTACAAAGTAATGAAATAACCTTCGTTGGGATCAGATTCAGCAAATTTCACAATAGTTATCCAGGGCTAATTAAGGGCTGCTTTGCCATTATACGTTCTGTTCGACGGCATTCATATGCAGTAGAATGCGTCTCTTATTATTTTGACTCAAACGTGATGAGTCGGTGACGGGAGAGAATCTTGGAAGCAGTTAAAGTTGGTTTATTAGGTTTGGGTACGGTCGGTGGTGGAACGGCTACAGTGTTGCTGAGGAATGCAGAAGAAATTCAGGCTCGTATTGGTCGAGGTATTGAAGTTTCGCATGTCGCTGGTTTAGGTATCGCTGATCAGACCATTGTTGATCCTGCCAAAGTAAAACTCACTGAAGATGCTTTTGAAGTGGTCAATGATCCTGAAGTGCAAATCGTAGTTGAATTAATTGGTGGTTATACACTAGCCAAAGATTTGGTTATGAAAGCAATTGATAATGGCAAGCACGTTGTTACCGCTAATAAGGCATTGATTGCGACACACGGTACTGAGATTATGGAAGCAGCCAATGCCAAGGGTGTGACAGTTTCTTATGAAGCTGCAGTTGCTGGTGGTATCCCCATTATTAAAGCGATGCGCGAAGGTCTGGCTGGAAATCAAATTGAATGGCTGGCGGGTATCATTAATGGCACGGGTAATTTCATTCTCACTGAAATGCGTGACAAGGGCCGTGATTTTGATGATGTTTTAAAAGAGGCCCAGGATTTGGGCTATGCAGAGGCTGATCCCACTTTTGATGTTGAAGGTATTGATGCAGCACATAAACTGACTATTCTTTCTTCACTGGCTTTTGGTATCAAACTACAGTTTGATAAAACTTATACTGAAGGTATCAGTAAAGTGACTACCGAAGATGTGAACTATGCTGAAGAATTGGGCTATCGCATTAAGCATTTAGGTGTTACTCGCAAAACTGACAAGGGCATTGAATTGCGTGTGCATCCAACTTTAATACCAGCAAAGCGTTTGTTAGCCAATGTTGATGGTGTGATGAATGCGGTACTGGTTCATGGCGATGCTGTTGGTCCAACATTGTATTATGGTGCTGGTGCCGGTGCAGAGCCAACTGCTTCAGCCGTAGTCGCCGACATTATTGATACAGTACGTTCTATTGATGTGCCCGCAGATCAAAAAGTACCTTTGCTAGGTTTTAAAACTGATTCGATGCGCGATACGATAGTGCTACCTATCGAAGAAGTAGAAACTTCATACTACCTGCGTATGAGTGCTGAAGATAAGCCAGGAGTGCTTGCTGAAGTTTCTGAAGTATTCGCAGCTCACAGTATCAGTCTGGAAGCAGTGTTGCAGAAAGAACCTGAACAAGGTGAAGGTACCGTTACCCTGGTGTTGTTAAGCCAGCAGGTCCAGGAAAAAAATATGAATGGTGCGATCAAAGAAGTTGAAGCACTTTCAGCAATACAGGGAGAAGTGGTACGTATCAGGATGGAGCATTTAGATTAAAGCTTTATAAAATACCACCGTGTTTTTTTACTAATGAAAGTAGCCCTTACGGCTTAGAGTTACTGAAAAAAATTACATAAAACCCTTCCAAACATATGAGAGCTATGAGTCTCATTATCCGGCAATTTATACGCGCATGCAATTTTGGAAAAATCAAAATGAATGCGCGTACTGTGTCTGTGGAGAAAAATAAATGGAATTTTTTATATACTGTGTGTCAAACTGAATTAGGCCTTAAGAAAGAGGGTACAAGTATTTGATTTTCTGAGTTATATCTACATTTTTAGTGAAATAAACGTCTACAATCAATAGAGAATGGAGTGTTTAGATGGATTATAGCGTTTAAATTTAGGACTAAAATTTACGAACTATTACTTAAGTGGTTGATATGAAACGAATATTATTGATTGTTGTGCTAACTATCTCTATGGCGATGCTAACTGGCAGGGTATTAGCGCAAGAGGTATCGAAAGCCCAGATTAAAGGCCTCGATGAACAGGTTCAGGAAATTAAAAAAGATGTATTAGGTATCTCCAGTGAGTTGGCTTTACTGGAAGAGAAATTGCTGTACCCCTCAAATACACAGATTTCGGTGTTTGTTTCTTTTGCGGATGAAGAAGGCTTTCGACTAGATGCTATGGATATTACGCTTGATGGTCAGGAAGTAATGCATCACGTATATACTGCAAGGGAACTGGATTCGCTACGCAATGGAGGTGTGCAACGTATCTATACTGGAAATATTCGCACTGGAGACCACCTGCTTGAAGTTAGTTTTTTAGGTAAGTCTATTCTGGGTGGTGTTTATCAAAAAAACGCCAGCTCTAAAATCACTAAGGGTGTAAAACCAAAAATTGTTGAGATTAAAGTTGCGGGACAGGGATTTGGTGATGCTATCGAGTTTAAAGAGCGGTAAATGATGCAGCGTTTTGTTTTTCTGTTAATCATTGCTGCAAGTACAGGAACGATGTCTCTCTTCACGACTGATGTTAAGGCGTCAAGCGATGTATTTTTTGGAGAGTCTATTTTCTATGCGAATCAGGGTGAATACTTTGATGCCATCTCAAGGCTGGATACCGAGCTTGGGCAGTATTATGGTCTTGATGAGCCGGGCCTTGATTCCTTACATTTCTTAATCGATAACGCTCAATTTTCTATTGGTGATTTTGAGCTCTACTATCGAATGCATCAACGTGCCGGCAGGGCAATCAAATCGGTGATTGAAGGTAATGTTGAGCCCGTTGTGCGTAATAAAGCAATCTATCGATTAGCAAAAATATTATTACAAAAAAATCAGCCAATAAACGCACTGCATGCTATTGAACGGATAAAGGGTGAAATACCTGAATATATTCGCGATGACATTGCGTATATCAAAGCGGTCATTCTTATGGTGAATGGACGTCCTACTGATGCTATTGAAATTCTGTCTGGTCTTCAGGGTAGTAAAAGCCATGGTGGTTTTGCAGCTTATAACCTGGGTATTGCGCTACTGCAGTTAGGTAAGGATGCGGAGGGTATTGCTCAGTTGGACAAAGCGGGTACCAGTAGTGGTAGCGACGAAGGTACAAAGTCAATCAGGGACAAGTCAAATTTAGCACTGGGTTATAAATTACTGGAATCAGGTGAACCTGGGCTGGCTATGAAGTATTTATATAGAGTGCGCCTTGATGGTGCATTTTCAAACCGTGCTCTGCTGGGTGCTGGTTGGGCTGAGATTGCGCTCAAGCGATATGACCGAGCATTGGTGCCGTGGACGATGTTGTCCAAGCGTAATGTTACAGATCGAGCCGTTCAGGAAGTTAAACTCGGTGTTCCATTTGCTTATGGAAAACTGGGACTGCATGGTAAAGCCGCTATTTTATACGGTCAGGCACTAGAATCGTTTGACCAGGAACTGACCAAGCTTGATGCATCCATTAAAAGTATTCAGGATGGAAAGTTTCTTAAGGCTCTGGCGCGTGAGGAGCTGAAAAAGGATAGCAACTGGGTTATTAAATTACGTGATTTACCTGAGGCACCCGAAACGCATTATTTGATGCATCTTATGGCTTCGCATGATTTTCAGGAGTCACTGCAGAATTATTTTGATCTTGAAGAAATGCGAAAACGTCTGCTGGCCTGGGAAAGAGATATAAAATCCTATCAGGAAATGGTTAATATACGTCGCGAATATTACAAACCATTGCTGCCTGTTGTGGAAAAACAATTCCAGTTGCTTGATTCACGTATGCGCTTGCGTATTGAACAGCGTGATAATCTGGAAAATAAATTACAATCTATGTTGATTGCACCGCGACCAAAATTCCTGGCCATAGTATCTGAACGTATATATGGTGATCGTGTTGCACGATTAGAAGCGCGTGTTAAATCTATGCGTAAAGATAGTGAATTATACCAACGGGTTAAACGTCTTAGAGGTGTCCTGAACTGGGATATTTCCACTCAATATCATGAACGATTAACACAGGCTTTTAAACGCTTACGTGAGCTTGATGGTGTGGTGGCTGATTTAAAAGAAACTTATCGTTCATTTGTCCGCACCCGTCAGGCCGCTACACAAAGCTATGAAGGTTACGATGCAATACTGAATACTTTGAGTATTAAAGTTAAGGATTCTCAGGAACGTATAAAAGCAGCCATGTTAGGTCAGGGTCACATGTTGGAGTCTATGGCTATTAATGAACTAGATAAGCGCCGTAAAAGAATCGAAGGGGATCAGGTGAAGGCACGTTTTGCGTTAGCTGAGAGTTATGATCGAGCGCAGAAAGCCCAGCTTGATGCTGAATTTAAGAAATCAGCAGAGAAAACAGCAGATCAAGCTGAAAAGCAGGCTGAAAAACAATTAAAAGAAATGTCCAAAGATGATGTTGTTGATAAAAAATCAGTTAAGGAAGAGATGAAGTAATGAAGACTCATCGTTTTCTTATTATATTTTTACCAATGATACTAAGTTCATGTGCCAGTATCAGTGAGCAGGGTACTTTGGCGCAATTGCGTGATGTTGAAATTGTCCTGGAAGACGAAAAAATAGTTGGTGGAATTGAAAAAGCGATGCAGAGTTACCAACAGTTTTTAGAGCAAACGCCTGAGTCAGCCATGACCCCTGAAGCAATTCGACGTTTAGCAGATCTCAAGGTTGAGCGTGAAACTAATATGATAGATGCAAATCTTGGTGGTGAATTAAGTGCTCCCCCCAAAGCTGTAACAAAAGCTCCGGTTAAAAAGTCTGGTAAAAAATCAAAATCAAGTGATAGTAAAGGAGTTGTTGTAAGTGTTGATGGTGAGACTGATGAAGAATTTGAAAAACGAACTACAGAATCTCAGGAAATAGAATCAACAGTAAAAGACATGGCGACACTTGCCGATGGATCATCTGCAGATATGAATAATGTAGGTGCTAAAGAAGCTATTGAGTTGTATAAGCAATTGCTTGAGAGGTTCCCTTTGTATGAGCGTAATGATCAGGTTCTGTATCAGATGTCACGTGCCTACGAAGAGATGGCTGACGCTGAGGGTGCGATGGTTGTTATGAATCGTATTGTTAAGGAGTATCCTGGTTCAAGATATATGGATGAAGTTCAATTTCGAAGGGCAGAGTATTACTTTACCCGTAAGAAGTTTTTAGATGCAGAAGATGCTTATCAATCTATTGTTAAAATTGGTCCTAACTCATCTTACTATGACCTTTCTTTGTATAAGCTTGGCTGGACTTTCTATAAGCAGGAAATGTATGAAAGAGCCTTAATGTTTTTTATGTCATTGCTTGATTATAAGGTATCAATTGGTTATGACTTTGATCAGACCGAAAATAAAATTGAAATGAAACGTATCAATGATACCTATCGTGTAATTAGTTTAAGTTTTTCGAATCTGGAAGGTGTGCAATCAATTATTGATTACTTTGATAAAGTTGGTAGGAAGCCATATGAAGTTGGTGTCTATAGTAATTTGGCTGAACATTATTTTGTTAAGCGTCGTTTCGGTGATGCTGCAAAAACTTACGCTTCATTTGTCAAGCGGAATCCTCTTCATGAAATATCACCGCATTTTAATATGCGTGAAGTTGAAATTTATAAGCAGGGACATTTCCCAAAATTAGTGGTTGAAGCCAAGCGTAGTTTTGCAAGTACTTACGGCCTAAAGGCCGAATACTGGAAACATTTTGATGTAAATTCTTATCCGAAAGTTATAGGTTTTTTGCAGACAAACATTACGGATTTGGCAGTGCATTATCATGCCTTGTATAGAGATAAACGCTATGCTTCAAAAAAACAAATGCATTATGAAGAAGCAGCTCGCTGGTACAGGGAATTTATAGATTCGTTTTCTAAAGATAAGAAAACACCAAAAATGCATTACCAACTAGCTGAATTGTTGCTTCAGGGTAAAGAGTTCGGTGCTTCAGCGAAAGAGTATGAGCGAGTTGCTTATAATTATCCGTTACATGATAAATCCTCTTCGGCCGGTTATTCATCGGTTTATGCATTTCGTCAAAACTTGAAATCGTCCAGGGCGGCTATGCAGCCCATAGCTATGCAGGAAGTAATTCGTAGCTCACTAAAATTTGCTGATGCATTTCCAAAGCATGATAAGGCAACGATAGTTCTGGCTGCAGTGGCAGATGATTTGTTCAAGATGAGAGATTATGGTCTGGCTATCTCAACTGCTAAAAAAATTGTTGATAATTATCCTGATGCAAAGCCCAAGTTTCGACGTGGTGCCTGGATGATTGTTGCGCATTCATCATATGAGACTACTTTGTATAAAGAAGCAGAGCAGGCGTATACGCAGGTTTTGAAGTTGACTGATGCTGAACATAAAGAAAGAGAAGGCCTGGTAAATAATCTTGCTGCGTCAATTTATAAGCAAGGTGAAGCGGCAAGTGTTTTGCAGGATTATAAATTGGCAGCAGATCATTTTTTACGAATTGCCAGGGTAGCACCAAAATCTAAAATTAGAAAAACAGCGGAGTTTGATGCCGCCGCAGTATTAATTAAGTTGAATGACTGGGATAGGGCGGCAAAGGTGTTGGTGGCTTTTCGTAAAACATATAAAGATAAAAAAATGTTGCATGAGGCAACGAAAAAGCTCGCTGTAGTTTATCAGGAGGCCGAGCGCTATGCTAATGCAGCAGTTGAGTTTGAGCGTGTTGCACGTGAATCAAATGTTAACGATGTGCGACGTGAAGCATTAATTCTTGCTGCAAAAATGTATGAGAAGGTTGAAAAGCATAAGAAGGCTCTTTCTGTTTATCAGCGTTATGTTGATTTGTTTCCAAAACCATTGGTATTTGCTTTGGAAACTCGATACAAGATGGCTAATTTGTATAATTCATGGGGTAATACTAAAAAATATCATCTTGAGCTTAAGCGAGTAATTTCAATTGATTCTGCTGCTGGAAAAGAACGCACTGATCGTACACGATTCCTTGCAGCGAAATCGTCGTTAGTATTGGCTGAGCCTGTGTACAAAAAGTTTGCAGAAATTAAATTAAAGAAACCATTTAAAAAGAATCTACAACGTAAAAAGAAGGCTATGAAGTATGCTGTTGCAGAATTTAATAAATTAGTAAAGTTTCAGGTTGGTGATGTAACAGCAGCTGCAACTTATTATCTTGCTGAGATTTATTATAATTTTAGTCGATCACTAGCTGAGTCTGAGCGACCTGGTAATTTAAATGAGATTGAAATGGAAGAGTACGAGCTTGCTCTGGATGATCAGGTGTTTCCATTTGAAGAAAAAGCCATTACGGTGCATCGTAAGAACCTTGAGTTAATTAGTATTGGTGTTTATAGCTCATGGATTGATAAAAGTCTTGAAAGACTTGCCAACTTGATGCCTGCTCGTTATGCC
>Ga0224511_10000191_pt1 | contig 24239 bp, 13 predicted proteins | sample SF_May12_sed_USG_2_FD_169988 | JGI IMG/M metagenome (GOLD analysis project Ga0224511, IMG submission 169988) | Sediment microbial communities from San Francisco Bay, California, United States - SF_May12_sed_USGS_8_1 | ecosystem: Environmental > Aquatic > Marine > Sediment | place: USA...
TCGACAGGTATTTGATTTTGAAGTGCATTCGTATTAAAGACGTTAATAACTTGGTTGCTCGCCGCCATTATGAGATAATCGGCCTTCCAGCCAAATAATGTCCTTCGGGCCTCCGGCCCTCAGGCCATTATTAGGCTGTCAGGCCGATTATCTCACAATGGCGACGAGCAACCAAGTATTAACCTCTTAATAATCATAAAAAAGACAACAATAATCATGAGCTGTTATGCGAGTGCAAAAAATAGTTACGCCATTTTAAATCTGCTCCAAGCTTTAAAATAGTAAATTACTTAAGCCGGCCTGTAAAATATTGTCATAGAGCCTTAGCAAAAAAAGATATAAAATAAATCGCATCTATAATAACATTTCTCAAAAGATAATGCCTGACATATGTAACAAGTTATAAAGCGATACACTGTATAGTATCTGATTTATTGGACCTTACACTGACCGTTCCTCATTAATCTGCGGTAGTGTTCGCTGTCTGTAAGTGTAAATAGTACATGTATATAGCTGTCATACACTACGACCAGGATTATTTAACGTATTGTTCACAAAGTGGATGTAAAAAAGAAGGTGGATGTATGGATAAGTGGCTGTGGTTAAGGGTTTGGGCTGTGAATCATAATACCATGGGTTCGAATCCGGCTGAAACAGTAAATATTTTTTCATTTCTTTTATTTCTGTTGTTATATCTACTCACGCCACACATGTTGAATACCGGTACTGTTCCTTTTCCAAATGTGTTGCTTTAGTTGCGCTTTCTTTAAGCATTCATTTAACATGAACAATTGATCCGCCTCGGGGATTTGAACCCATGTCATCAACTTCGCAGTCAAACTCCTAAACCACTGCGCTACATATGTCGTTATAGAGCTAGATAAATATTAACAGATCAATCATGGACAAAAGGTCAATACCTGCTGTTTAATAAGGTCAAACATACAAAGATTATCAGATTATTTATGAGGAAAGGTTCTGTGCAAGATCAAATCAGCTTCTACCATTTAAGCATGTTCAGTATAAACTAGCAAATGCTAATTATTGCATAACAGCTTGGTAAACAGCAAAGGTATATATTCAAATTAAAGAAAAGACAAAAAACCGCGATCGTGATATTTCCCACACATAACAAATCATGCTGTGATTGCCTACGACATTGGAATGTCCTGACAAGAAGATATTCAATTGTCGCTACCAAACTTTGTTTTTGCAATACCAACTCTGTCCCATGTTAGGACACACAATTATTCCTACACATTGTTGTTGATATCATCAAACTGGTGACAAATGCAAAGTGTTTTTAAAGTGTAATGTCCTCTGTGTGGTTGTTGTGGTTTTCTGTTCGTAGCTGTAAGAAAAGAATAAGGCCGCATACAAAAATAGTATTCATGATAAAAGGAAGATCAAAATTTTGCATTGAAATAAATGTAAAAACATAAAGAAGTTTTTCATGTACATTTTCCTATTTAGGTTCGTTAAACCATGCTGCATATTTTAAATTACTGGCTTTAGGTAAAATTAAGCACAAAACAGCAAAACATAACACGTGTTTCAGGATAGCAGGCTGTCTTGTGCTTGCGGTTCTGCCGACCTAGCAGAAGTTTGAGTAAAAAAGATACGCACACATAATCCAAATTACGGTAACCAGTTTTATAATGGTTAAAATTCACTATTACACGGTCGAGCCTTGCTTTTGTAAACAACAATTCCACGATCCCACCAAATAAAATTATTATATGCAAAGTTAAAATTGGCAAAGTATCAATACAGATTGGTATATTTGTATACATGTAAAGACAGATTTGTTCACATTTGTTTCTATAACTTGAACATAGATTCTGCACCAATATCAGAAAAAAAGGTAAATTACGATTAGCATAGGCGACAGTTTCTGTCGAATATGTAATAAATCATAGCATCATATTGCAATGCATCTCATTCGCCTGTTCACGTCAGTGCATTCTAATAAGACACTGAAGCGACATATTGACATTTTTTCGCGCACAATTTATATTGTCAAAACATACTTTACAAAAAAAAATCAGCATTTACAAAAATAGGCATTTTTGACCTAATAAAATCCATACCTTTCTAACACAACAAACGACCAAGAAATGACTCACAACATTTCCACTTGTTTATCCTTTTTTCTAATGTATTTCCATATTTTCACTTATTTCTCTCTTTTTCAACATAAACACAACGAATTTCATCCCCCCCTATTTTCCACTGTTTTTACAAAAACAACAACAGCAGAGCAAAACATAGTATTGTCAGTGGTGTGGCATCATTCATTACTACTGATGAACGGCTTCAATAAAACCGAGGCTGCTGTTTCCTCGTGCAGGCTATGCTTCCTGAGGGATTTCCCTTTCATTAGTTTAATATTACTTACTACAGCTGGTGTTTAGTGCCTGTGTGACGGCTGTAAAAAGTCGCCCCGTACTACATCATTGTGTAGTCATATTTTTCTGTTCCTCAGGGATCATGTAGTGTACATGTATGTTGTTTACATTTGAAAATGGAGTTCCGCTCATGCGCTAGGGGGCGTCAGTGGTGTGGCATCATTCATTAATTCTGATGAACGGCTTCAATAAAACTGAGGCTGCTGTTTTCTCGTGAAGGCTATGCTTCCTGAGGGCTTTCCTTTTCATCAGTTTAATATTACTTACTACAGCTGGTGTTTAGTGCCTGTGTGGCGGCTGTAATAAGTCGCCCCGTACTACATCATTGTGTAGTCATATTTTTCTGGTCTTCAGGGATCATGGAGTGTACATGTATGTTGTTTTCATTTGAAAATGGAGTTCCGCTCATGCGCTAGGGGGCTTCAGTGGTGTGGCATCATTCATTAATACTGATGAACGGCTTCAATAAAACCGAGGCTGCTGTTTTCTCGTGCATGCTATGCTTCCTGAGGGCTTTCCCTTTCATCAGTTTAAAAATAAATAGTATTGATAATTGATCCTTCAATGTTTTACTGCAACTTTGTGTTCTTTCCGTCATATGTTGTAAGTGTGATTGTGTTTTTGTTTTATATTGAACAAATTATTAAAAAAATGTTTAGAGGAAACACCATAAACGGACATAAACATTGCTTTTTCGACATTAAAATAATATGCCTGTACTTCTGTGCCAGATATTTTAATGTGTGATTTTACTACGTAAATCCGCATCTCGTTATTAAAACTTCTCTATATAATTGTTTTCATTATATTAAAAGCTATTCAATAGATCCATATCCTGAGCTTTTATTATTTTAATTAATTTAAACAAAACATTGTCATTTGTTTCATTGTTAGCAATTACTTTATAGTGAAATTCCTACTGTGATCTATTGTTTAGATGAAAGGATTATATATTATAAGAACTATGGACATCACAAGATATGGTTTTAGTGCATTAATTTTGGTTTCGACGGTGATGGCTAACGTGTCGGAGACATATAGAATTCTGTTGTATTTGTAAAGGCTTTCAAATGCATGCGACAATGCGCTTTTTATCTGATCCATTCAAATTATAGTCAAAACAATGAATATGGAAATGCATATTATGCAGATTCAAGCTAACTACAAACAACACGAACTATCAACACGTTTTTATTGTTCATTCTTTCCCCCCCCAACAAACAATGTAACTAACTGCTAAAGAATATAAACATGAAAGAGGTGTTTTCCTCTTTTTTGACCACGTACTGACTTCTTCCTCACGTGTGCTAGATGTGAGGAACAACCAATTGCAATCGTTTTATTTCATGGGCACGAAAATTCGTGGTTTCGTCGCCGACGGACATGCTCGTGTACACTAGTATTCGTGGAATTCATAATTATGATACACACTATTACAACAGTGAATAAATACTTTGTTTGGGTCGTAAATTCGTGAAGTGTTCTACCCAGGCACTTAAATATCCAACGAATAAAATGATTTTAAAGTAGATTTCTATTATCACTGCTTGCGGTGGGACTCAGTTCCACGAATCTAGTATTAGCAGTATCGATATATACGAACTGAACTAACTTCAGGTTGTGTGATTTGCAAGCTGATCACCTTCAAATCACATTGTAATGCGTCCAATCATGTACAACTGCACACAATAAACGACTACATAAATTTAACCTCATGAAAAAATAGTTACATGTAACAAACACAGAACACATGCTGGGTATAGAAGCAACCAATGGTGAATCATTAGCCGGAGTGTTCGTATATGCTTGTACACATATATGCTTTCAAACTGACGCATTTCAGACAAACTCGGATATAACTTGAATAGCCGCAATTAATAAGAAACGACACATAGAATATTAAAGAAACATAACATGTTTCTTGGATATAGGAACTTTATCAATATTACATTAAACTGATGAAAGGGAAAGGGAACATGTCAAGAATGAAGAAGATGAAGTGTAGCTAATCATGCGGTTCTATCGATAGTAAAACATACATTGTAGATCATGTATTCAAAGTTGAATAGAGGAACTGGACCATACATTTAAGTAATTGCATATTTCCTGGAAATTACAACTATTTTTTATTCTTTCAATTTTTATTTAACTAGATGAAAATGTTTTGCTCTGATGCAGCGCCCTCGACAAGACGAGCCCTGATCAAATGTGCTACGGCGCCACAATGAATTACAGCGTAAAAAATGAAGCTAGGAAACTTAAATAGTATTTCAACTCGGGTCGCTTTGGACTTTATCAAATCAGGAGTAATGTAGAAAAACCTACTAAATTCGTCACGGTGTAGAACTTTCGATGATTTTATGATCAATCAAATGAAACACTTAAACATGTTCTTATTTAAACGTATATGTCACAGACAAATGTTTTATGTATATAACGAGAAACTTTCTTATAGTAATCATCATGTAAATACAAATATTTTTCTGGAAAGCATTCTTGCACTAAACAGCTTTAAATCTCGTTATACGATGTATTTTGTATCCTCGAATAAACATACACTTTGAAACAGTTACATAAAAGGAAAAGACAGTTGAAAATGCCTGTTAAAATATATTAGTTAATGTTCATAGCAGTCAATTTAAGCTTCAAACAGAAAGTGAAATCCCTCCGGTACGAGTCATTTGTGAACATTAACCAATTTTGAAGAGAATTATTAGAAATTGTTTTTATTAATCAGTTGGTTTATGTTTCATCGTTTTCTAAAAACCTAACATTTTAATACATATCACTTACAGCGCATATGGCAACTGTCAGCCTCCATGCACCATTCCACTAAACTTCACCCCATTTCTTTACTTTCTTTTTATTCTTGTGATAAGGTTTATCACAAAAAGGAACATCAAGTAGGCTGTCTTTTTGTATTTACTTTGTCAGATTGTCAGCTGCAAAACATAACACTAATTCATTGAATTAAAATAAACTATTTTGATAACAAGTGCTCCCTGCCATGGATCTGTGATGAATTTCACAGGCAGAAGACTTGTTGTACTAAGGATTTTCTCTTTTTCATCCCTTCTTGATTTTTGATTTTGTATTTTATCACTTTCCTGTCGTTTTATTTAATTCCTTAGTGGCCTTGTCAAAAAGAGTGATTGGACATTTGTTTTCCTTTTCTTCTCCAGAAAATGTTGAAAAAGTGTGAGGTTTGCTGCAGCGGAAAACTGGTTTAAACCCCCAATGTTTTTCATTGACCGTACCAAGGCGGTAATTCAACAAGTTTTGGAGAAGTCCTTAAAGTAATTGAAAATTGAAAATAAAAAACCCAGAAAAATCCGAAAAACACAAAAAATAGTTATTTCTTAATGTCTGTTGCGTCTTTGTAAATCTATACTCCGTGTTTTGTGGTGTTCTGTGTGTTTTTGTACGGCCATTTTGTCATGGTGCCCATACACTGGACTTGTCCACATTGTTTACAACATTTTTTCTTTGAACATCTCTTCCATTTATTTATGAACCGTTAGAAATGACCAAGATTGACTGTTGGGGAAATGTTGAATTACAGATGTAGCAAAACAAGACCCAGAAAATTCATGCCTGCAAATGTAGAATAACTGCCCCCCCAGTGTGTTATACCACACACACTCACGACACCTTGTTTGCCACACTCATCACATTAGAGTGGTGATTTTATTAATGCCGTTTTATAGGGAAAAGACGTTGTATGGCAGTGTTTAAGGTTTGTAAGTATAATTGTAGGTTGTTACAAAAATTCATTGGTCAAGAGGTAAGATTAGATTGGCAACATCCAAACAAAATGCTTGGTACTTGTATTCACCAAACAGTGTGTTTTATATATAATGTGCATGCACTTCAGTTGTTTAAAGAAGACAAATTCGATAATATTTTATACTATTTCTTAACAATGCGGCTTCAACCGCTTCCAAGCTTTCTAAATTTATATACCTTGTGCAATTTATCAAAGGTTAGAGACAACTATCAAGTGAGCTACGGCATTGTAAGATTTATAATCCATACGATTCCGTAATTTATTTTTAAGAACATAATGATAACAAACTACTGTCTTCAAGTAAATATATCATTTTGATACAACAATGCATATCAGCTCTTAAAGGTCAAATGTTTACGTTTTATTGGCTTTAGTTAAAGAAGGCCTCTTTTAGTATTGTATAAGATATTAAATGTTTATCTCAATCAATTTGTAATTAATTCATTTTTTGGCCAACATTTTTTTCCAAAACCACACATACTACCCCTTTCCCTTGTTTTAATAATAATAATTAGTAGAAATTGAAAGCCAAATGGCCAAAGTCCATTGTTTAGTTTGATATTTATATGACATGTATGTACACGACCGCATTCTTCCTGCTCACAGAGGCAATAGTTGTCTTTTAAAAGAATTCGTGATTTTACAGTGTGCAAACACAACTAATTGTCTATCATGCACTAGCTGTTGTTACATAATGTGATATATAAAACTACTTTAACGTTATCTCACGAAAACAATACCTCGGGCATAGTCTGAGTAATTTTGATGGTGACACTTGTTGTCAACATTCCTGTTTATATTCTGTATTCACTAAGAAAACAAACTGAGTTTTATATTGATATATTCTTGAAGCTATCAAATGAACTGTCAAAACCGTATTTGGTTTAAATTTTAGTTGACGTCATAGTACAACGTATGTTTTACTTTGTTTTGTACGAATATGAATGTCCTCAGTTCCGGAATAAATTCGGCATTGATCTTTTAAATACAGAATTAGAACAATGTACTGCACGTGTAAAACAAGTCTGTTTCATGCGTTGCGGTGAGGGATAATGAACGTTTGGACATATTATGCACACACGAAGCCTGCGAAGAGTCATAATAATGGCGAATGCTAGACGGTTTGATGTACATCAACCCTATTTGATGGGATAACGAGGGGTTACTAACCAACTAAGGCAGACAATGTTTGTCTCATTTTACCCATGAGGCATTTTATTTATACAGAATAGATTTTTAACGTGATAATGAAAGCATTATACCGGAGTAACAAACATGTCTATAACAATGATGAACTATAGTAAAAAACGGACATTGTTGTGGATATTGATGCATGTCTATTATAAAGAAATGTTCATTGCAATGTATGCGTTGCTACTTTAAATCGTTTAATCCAAACATATTAGTAAATGTTCATACGTGGTAATGTTAAGGAATTTGCTTACATATAAACAAAAAAACAATTGTATATCAGACGTACAACAGTTGTTAAGTCTACATTTATTGTATAGAACATAGTGTTTATTCTTATTGATTGAGGGTCCTTATGTTAAATCAAATTGTTCTTTATGCACCATAGTTTTGGTTTGATTATTGAAAATGAAAATTTCTGAGAACAAAAATGTGTTTGTGTTAATTGTTTTAAAACTCGAGAAAATGAATACCGCTAGTCGTCATGGTACAAACCCTCAACATAGAAAAGAATACTAAGAATTAGCGATGCCATATGGAATACGTTTTCCTAAATCACAAACATAATCTAGCAAGGCAATGGGTATAATTTTCGCAGTATACTACAACAAATATGTTGGATCAAACACACCGAGTAAGAAAATAACAGTATAAATGTTTTTTTGCACATATCTTTTATATAAAAGGTTTGTAGTATACCTATATGTATACAACTGCACGGCAAAATATTCTCAAATTATATATTCGTGATATCAACAACGTCAATTCTTAAACGAAAAAAAATCACACTATTATTTGCGCTTCATTCGAATAGGTAGTTGAAAAGTGTTTGAGTAAAGAAATAGTAGACAGAACACGCTCTTAAATCAATTTTATCTAGTCATATACATGTCAAACAATAGATCAAAGACGGAGTTTAGGTCCATTTTTAAAGCTCGTTAGTTTGAAGATCATAAATCAAATTAGACAAAGTGTCACCATAAAAATTACTTATTGCTATCAGATATAGAGTTCCTTTTAATCACAGACGCGTGCAATGCAGTTGATATATTATATTAAAATAACAATGTAATAGTAGTTACAAATGAAGATGATGTATGGTTTGGGGATTTTATATGGAAAACCTCTGCTTAATTCAACCAAGCTCGTGCAAAGGAGAATGTTCCTAATTAAAACAAGAGGGTCTTTAGGCACCTGAGACCCCATATCAAAACAGTTGTCTGTTCATTATACAACAATGTCTCCACTAACACAATGAGCTACATAATGAAGATCAGAGTTGGCGATTTATCAATTCAGATCTGACACACTGAGAACTATAACCAGGCACATGTATTCATTCACGATTTATTTAGGTAAAATGACATTCATGTCCTCTACATCACTTCTTTAATGATGTTACAGGAACACATCGAGTTTTGGTTTTATTCGCGAGACATGTAATGTATGTAAAACATATGTTCGAAACTGCTCTTTCAATGGTTCTATTATTAACACCCTATGCCTATTAAATCGCAGAAGAGGAACATCGTCAGTTTATTTGTTCGAGTGATTGTTAAGTCCCCTGATTTCAACATTGAAAAGGTTGTCCCTCTAGCGCCCCTAGGTTCGCCAGTACTAGCCTCCGCAAACGACAGCCAACTGACAAGTGGGTCAGAGGTGAGGTAAATGTAATCCAGACTTATTGTTATGTCTACAATAGAATCATAACAGAGAAAGTGAACCGCTATATGTGTTAAATCGAAATATTAATTTTAAAAATATTTTCCTTCCAATTGTACACTAGACACAAAGACGCGGTAAATTGTTTCTGTTAAGCCATTGACATTGTTGATATCGCGGGTATAACATTTAAGAATATTTTGTCGTGCAGGTGTATGTATATAAGTATATTACAAACATTTTATATGAAAGATCTGTGCAAACGAAAATAAAATGTATACTCTTCTGACTCATTGTATTTAATTAAGCATATCCGTTGTGGTATACTGCGAACATTGTACCCATTGTCTTGCTAGAATATGTTTGTGATTTGAAATTATGTATGACCATCACTAATTCTAATGATTCTTTTCTATGTTGAGGGTTTATAATATGACTACATTGTAGCTATTAATATCACTTTTTTTTCTCGAGTTTTAAAATAATGAAGACAACTATGTTTTCTTCTAAGATGACTTCATTTTCAATAAACAAAACCAAAATATAGTTCATAAAGAACAAATTGATATATCATAAGGACCCACACTCGATAAAAATAAACACTTAGTTCTATACAAAAAATGTAGAGTTAACAACTAGTGTAAGTCTTATATACAGGTATATATGTAAGCAGATTGTTTAATATTACCAAGTATGCATTTATTAATATGTTTGGAATAAAATACTCAAAATAGAAGCACACACATTGCAATAAACGTTTCTGAATTATAGACATGCATTATCCATAAAAAATATCCGCTTGATACAATAGTCCAACACTTTTTTGGAAATGTTTGTTACTCATGTAAAATGCTTTCTTTATCACGTTAAAATCTCTTCAGCATAAATAAAATGCCTCATGAGTAAAATGAGACAAATATTATCTGCCTTAGTTGGTTAGTAACCCCTCGTTATCCCATCAAATAGGGTTGCTGTACATCAAACCGTCTAGCATTCGCCATTATTACGACTCTTCGCAGGCATCGTGTGTGCATAATATGCCCAAACGTTCATTATCCCTCTCCGCAACACATCAAGCAGACTTTGTTACACTTGCAGTACATTGTTCTATTTTTTGATCAGTCAGACAAATGTTCTGTTTTTATTCTGAAAAAGAGGGACTTTCACACAAAACAAAGTAAAACATTATTAATTTCATATGACTAAATTTCAAACCCAATATAGTTTGTATGACAGTGTTGACATTGCAGTTGATAGCTTCAAGAATATAAAACTAAGTATGTCTGCTTGGTGTTGCAGAAACATGTTGACAACATGTGCCATCATTAGTTTACTCAGACTGTGGTCAATATACTTTTGTGGTTAGATAACGTTAATTAACAAATAAAACATGGGCTTGAGGGCAATATGCAAGTTTACGGACTGGTTGGTCAGACTGAGGAAGGTATATGGCCCGAAGTGCAGAGGTACCCATTATCAGAAGCTGAAACAGACTGGATTACCCGCTCCTGGTCAATATAAGAATTATGGACCGGGTAGCCATTAATATGCGATTTATGGACTGGATGACGTCATATTAAATACAGAAGGGCGTATGCAAAGTATAATATAATGGTTTAATATACTACCATCATGTAACAACAATGTTTTTTTTGCATTGAAAAATGATTTTTGAAGGTTTTTATTTTTAAAAGTAGTCTGCTGTTTGTTCCTTATAGATGTGTTTACAGATGTTTTTATCAGAATCTAAGTACGCTTATGACAACTACATAAATAATATTTCCAAAATTAATATGAAATACTTGTACATGTACAATTATGTTTCCTTCAATTTACTCTCTACTTGTTTCCAATTATTTGTTTTGCAATTTATTTATTAAACACTTCCATAACCAGTGTTATTCTTTACTAGTTGAGCGTTGTTCTTGAACATGAATAGTCAATTGACGTTCAATGGCATTAATACATGCCAGTCTATGTTAAATCAAAAATTTCAAACCAATGAAGACGACAAAGCCTATTATCTACTAAACTATGCCTTAAATACATCTACATCGTCAATATCTGGCGACCAGATTGTTTGCAGTATAGCATTTAACCATAGTTAAAATGTATTGATAACATTTTTGCGCGCAAACTTGTTCAGAACATTTTCTTAAAACTCTAATACAAAAATGCGTAAATGCGTTATTTTGAATTCTAAGAGACATATTTGGCTGTATAGTTAAAAAAACTGCCATGTGCATTTTGTACCTTGAGCATGAAGACAAAAGATCAAAATACAGACTTTCACTTGAGCGTACTATGCTGAATTCTTTGATGTTAGACGTTAAGATACCATATTGTCATCCGACTAACCGGTACCTTTTTTGCATTTTTATAGCCATATGCTCAATGTAATTTTCTACTGCACAAAGTTTTAGAAGGTATCTTACACCACAAAATATATCACACAGTTTTACCTGGAATGTAATTCCATAGCTTACGCCAGGTAAAAATTGTAACCTGAGTATTATTTTAATTGGTATATTTACATTGATAATGTAATAAAATAGTGTTATAATTAAAATATTAAACTACCATCACTGTGCTTCAAGAATTGAAACGAAACCAATTGCTTTTTAAAACAAGATTTTTGTCACAGAACGAGACCAATGCCCCCGAAGGCGCTTTGACACAGAACTTAAAGAATGTCGAAGTTACAGTCCAAAACAAATTACATTATTGTAGACACTTCTCCTGCCAAAATTCAAGAATGAAACTCAACAAAGAGCAATAACTCCATATGTATGTTGCCTAGAGTTATGGTTCTTGTACACTGCACTTCTCCTCAATGAGATCTATGTGCCTATGTAATTTTAAGTAGGTAGCTTAAATACTTTTTGAGTTACGCTCCGGACAAAATTCAATAATGAAAATGAACAATGGACAATAACTCCAAAAGTATGAAGCTTTGAGTTATGTTTTTGTGCAATGCACTTTTCCTCAATGAGATATATCTACCTACGACGTTTCATGTTGATACCTTGCACAGTTTTAAAGTTATGCTCCGGACAAAAAAGGACGGACGGACGGACGGAAGGACGAGTCGATTACTATATGCCACCATTCGGGGGCATACGAAATACACTTTTTTGCTTTATAGTTATATTATATTCACTTCCCCCGAATTTAAAAAGGACAAAATAGCTACAATACAAAATAGTTCATGAAACTTTGTATTTTTTAAATAAAAAACATGCAGTTGTCATCTGTTTGACTTTACATTAATCTCAAGAAGTGAATGATATGCATTATAATAGCCAATTAGCTGTGTTTGCACATTGCGATGTCTATTAAATAACAAACTTTGCTTCTGTGAGCAGGACAGAAAGAATGCAGTCGTACATACATGTCATTTTATTTATCAGACTTTCAAAGAAATTCGACCGTTTTACAGTCAATTTCTTCAATTTATTACATCTTTTATTTAAAACCTCAGCAAAATAACAAATTAAACGAAATAAACTGTTATTATCTTTTAAAATACTCAACTAGGGCAAAATTAATAAAGACCAATTAAAATATAAACATCTGACTTTTGATATATGACATGCATTGTCTTGGAAAATCAAAATGATATATTTCCTTGAATACAGTAATTTGTTATGTTCTTTGAAATAAACTACGGAATGGTATGGTTTATAAATCTTATACGCCCTTATCTCACTTTATATTTGTCTCTAACCTTTAATTAATTGAACAAGCTATATATATATATTTGCAAACCTAGTAGGCGATTAAAGCCGCGCTGTTACGGAATAGTAAAATTATTATTTGATTTGAATTTTGTTGAACGTCTAAAGTGCATATTTAATTTTATAAACACAATATTTGGTATATACTTGGACTTAGAATTTTGTGTTCATGTGTCCAACCTAATCTTTCCTCTTTACCAATGTAATTATGTAATGAGCCTAGCATTTATTCTTACACACCTCATACACTACCAGCGTTTGTAAAGTACTTATATACATGCACGATAAAATATTCTAAAATTTTATATTGATTATATCATCAAGGTCAATGCTTCAACGAAATAAATAAGTGATACTTTCATCTGGATTTATATCGAATATGTAGTTAACACATACAGTCTTGGAGTAAAGAACTACACGTAGTAATAACCTAAGACGCTTAAAAACTAACTTATCTAGTCATATGCATGTGAAACAATAGATCAAAGACGGAGGTAATGTCCATTTTATTTTAAAGATCATCAATCAAATAAGACAAAATATCACCATTACAATAACTAATTGTTACCAGATATATTTGTTAATCACAGACACTTACAGTGCAGTTGACAGCATATTAGAATAACGATGTAATAGTAGTTACACATGAAGTAGAAGATGTATGGGTTTAGAATACTTTTTATAGAAAACTTCTGATCTATTCAACTACGTCTCCGGCTCGTGCATATGAGAACGGTCCTTATTAAAACAAGAGGGTCTTAAGAGCCCTGGGTTGTTCACCTGAGTCCTCTTGTTCTAGTTATTTAGCCAAGCACAAACACTTTAAAGGGGATATGTCAGATTCTTTTACTTATTACAATTATGTAGGAGACACAAAAGTAAGTGTATCGAATAAAAAAACTAATGCCAACAAATGCACATTAAGCGAGATATTTCTAACTGAAATATTAAAATCATTCTCAGTGTTTTAAGGGGCAGGTAACACAGAATTACTCAGTACAATTTGCCTGTTGAGTGCAACAATTCAAATTTAGTCTCCGACCAATCGAAACTTTGAGACTAGTTTAATCACGAATTGAGTCAGCATTGTAGGTAAACAATAACCGAGATTTATTGGCAATCAACAATTTATTCGGTACATATCGTGAATACATTTTTGGCGTATTTTGCAATATATTGCTGTATTATGTAATTATTTTATACCTTGTGAAGATATTTGTTTAAAAACTTCAAATTAAATTAAAAGCCACTTTTTGACCCAGATGGTGCCTTAACTATGTTGTGTTATCTAATTGAGCATATTGATTTAGGAAGAGTCGTTTAAAATGTGTCCATATAATTAGGTGTAAAATTTGGACCCCATCACGGGGCCATTTTAACCCCAGTGGCATAATTTGAACTTTGAAAACCTTGTGGTTTTAGGTACGATATCTTTAAAAAAATCATATCCCTGCTGGATTTGGTCAACGTGTTAAGTTTGACGCAAGTCAGATCACAATGTACGACGAACAAAAATACAATTATAGTAGTTATCATGAGCTAAGACCTTATCCTTGATAATAATGTACACCTTAATTACTTCGTTACTTATAAAGTGTTACTTGTTCTCTTTATGCTTTATGTTCTCCATTCTGTTACTGTTTCTTTACATTTTTTACAGCATTTTACATGCATCCCAACAATAGTCAATACATGTACATCACTGTATTAGTGTTCAAAGATAAGCTGTATATGCTTAATTCTAAATAAACTATTTTTTTCTTCTTCTTTTCCTATACAGTTTTGTCATTTTGATTGTTCTTATAACTTACAGGCACTGAACCACATTTTTAATGCTGTTCAATGATGTAACGTGTTGGGTGGCACATTTACGTGAGCTGCATTTGAAAGTACGTTTAAAATACTAGATATGTGTTTTATCCTACGTTAAGAAGAACGCCATGTTTTTTAATTCCAATTCTAGTATAATACCAGAATGTTTTAACAATTTATCAGTCATAAGATATATAACGCATTTTGACATGTTTGCAAATTGGATTTTTCGGGAAAAAGCATCCGTGATTTTTGTCAATTGAAAACACAAAAAGTACACGCATATATCAAAATAGTTGCTTGTTTATTATACACCAATGACTCTACGAGCACAATGAGCTTCATAATGAGGATCGGAGTTGGCGATTCATCAATCCAGATCTGACACACTGAGAACTATATCCAGACATATGCATTCATTTACGATTAATGTTAGTAAAATGGCACTCATGTCCTCCACATCACTTCTTTCATCATGATCAACGAACACGTCGAGGTTTTTATTTGCGAAACGTGTATTGCGATATGAAGTATAAATTGAAGAGATGTTCAAAAAAAATGTTGTAAACAATGTAAGCATATTTTGCATCGTATTCAATGTTTAAGTAGTTTTGCTAAAACAAAACCCAACAACTACATGTATGCTGAGCACATACTTTCAGTTTAATTTAATAAAGCATCACAGCTTTTGTGTTTGTACACAATATTTGGGTACAAAATGTATGACTATATATGTATATTCGAAACTGCGCTTTCAATCGCATTTTTATTAACACCCAATGCCTGATTAAAACGCAGTAGATGTATATTGTCAGTTTATTTAAAAGGATGGTTTTGTACCCTGATGTCAACACAGAAAAGGTTGTTCCGCTAGCGTTCCTAGGTTCGCTAGTACTAGCCACAGCAAGCGACCACTTCCTCAAGTGGGCAGAGGTGACGTAAAACTGAACCAGACTTATAGTAATTTCAAGCATTTATCATTACCTAGAAAGTGTACATGTTCAGTTGGTAATTCGCAAGATTTTTTAAGTCATTATCTTTTGCGGCATTTACATACTTAAGGTATTTCAGTATTTCTGTACACAAATTAAAAACAATAGTTTTGTATTTACTGTTCATTTCTTCCCTTAGCAGTAGCATGTTTGTGCTTTCTTGGATAACAAAACAACACACATTACATAGCGGTGTCCACAAAATGAAGACAAAGTGTTGTAATATTTTATGTGCTGTTTTGTCGGGAACATGTTCACTTAGCACCTGCAGAGCTGACATTGTCCACGAAAAAGCGCGTCTTCAATCACAACATCACATAATGTTCAGTGCCTAGATTAGGAGCTGAAAAAGCTATGAGTTTCGTGCAGTTATAACTGTTTGTTTACTCAACAAAAATAAATGAAAAATACAGCGTTAAGTGTGTAAGCGCTGTACATTTTAAAATCAAAAGCGTAACATTACCGATAGATGAACTAACTATAATAAAAACATTTCTTAAGTCTAAGAAGTGCTATCTTTCAACATTTCTTAAATGAAACTGACAAAATGTCTCGTTGGTGGTAATGGAAAGTACAAACGAAGCTACGGACTACTGCAAAGCCTACACAAACTATTTTAGATTAAAAGCAACATAATGTTCACTCTCAAAGCTTGCAGACCATCAGTCAATCATAAAAACACTTCGTGTTTATGTGCAATGATACTTTTAGTATTATGTCAACTAATATGAATATTTTATTTACCAAACTACTATTTTGTATTCACTAATTCGAAGAATCACTCACACAATTCAATCATCAAATATCATTGAATCGAAATACATTTACAATACTGCCTATCTAACAATACAGAATATTGTCTTTCCCAGTAACACGCACTCTGCAACAACCAATTTATGTAAGTTGTGTGCAAAAAGATGAGGATTACTTATTTAAAGTCACCAGAGCACGGTTTGGGCATTAACATGGGAAAAAATATAAACTATCCCTAAAAGTCTAAAAACCTGCGTAATAGAGCATTAACAATAGGTACCATGTGCTAGTTTTGAAGAAAAATGTGCACAAACCAGGACATTTTCAATATACCATTCATTATGAGGGGAAATAATTTTCTTGTCCACGGACACAAAAAGGGTTTACCTCATATTACATGCATTTTTCATCTTTTATAATATGTAGGCAAAAATGTTTTAGTGTCAGACATTTTACATCACATTTCTTTGTTAAGACACTAACCTAAATCATATTTGAAGATAAGTACTTTTTAACCCAATTTTCTGTGCTCTAGCTCCTTTAAAACAATTGTATGAACCTCTAAACAACAAATGACAGTGTAAGTCTTTAAGAAAATATTATCAGGAAATAAATAACACGATCAGGTGTTGCTTGCGTTGTTACTTTTGTTTATTAATGTAACGAATGCCAATTGAACTAAAAAAAAAGACTTTTGACGTAACTGTAAAGATACGCCGTGGCTTTTCCTTCTACGGATAATGAAACCGAAGAGATATCCACATACGTAATGTTGTAAACAAAAATACAATAAATACAGTTCGGATATCAAATACTTTATTTTATACTTTAACAAAGTTTACTTATCGTTAACGAATCATATGCATTATATTTTTGGTACCAATGATTTGTTACTTGTTTCAATAATGGTTAAGACCGCAATAACTACTTCTGTCATTCGTTGAATCAAGAGACCGGGTGTCAGCTTAGGACTGGCATGTGCACACTGGACTCGGTGCTTAAATCGGTTACACACGTATTAAAGAAAAATGTTTTACTGACTAAGGTGATATTGATAACTTGAAAAAGAGCACCATTACCATACCAGGTCATCTTTCAGAATATGAATGCGGAATTGCGCTTAAAGAAATGAAGAATAACAAAAGTCCTGGAAGTGATGGGTTGACTGCCGATTTCTATAAAATATTTTGGAATGAAATAAAAGTATACCTCGTTAAATCTTTAAACTACTCGTATGACATAAAAAATCTTACAGAACTTCAAAAACGAAGTATAATTACGTTACTACCAAAGAAAGACAAAAAATACGTTATCAATAAACAATTGGTGACCGATTTCGTTATTTAACGTTGACTATAAAATTGCATCTAAAGCTATTGCAAACAAAATAATAACAAAATTGCCAACCATAATTAGCCCAGACCAAACTGGATTTATTAAAGGTAGATATATTGGGGAGAATTTTCGAATCCTACATGAGACAATTGACTATATTAACAATATTAATGAAAAAGGTTTAATATTCTTCTCAGATTTTAATAAAGCTTTCGATAGTCTCGACCATAACTTCATGAGAAAATGTTTACTTAAATTTAAATTCCCAAACTATATTATAAACTGGGTCGATATTTTTTACAATGATGCAAAATCGTGTATACATAATAACGGTCATCTATCCAGCTTCTTTAAAACAGAGAAGGGAGTACGCCAGGGATGCCCCTTATCGCCCTATTTATTTATTATATGTATAGAATTGCTCTCAATTGAAGTCAGTTTAAACAAAGATATTAACGGCATAAAAATTGGAAATTTTGAAATTAAACAAACACTTTTTGCCGACGACGCCTGTTTTATTACAGATGGCGAGAAAAAATAATTTCAAACTCTTGTAACAACAATTGAAACTTTTTCAAACATTTCTGGCCTTAAATTAAACAAAGACAAATGTACTATTCTCAAACTTGGAAGTTTAAGAAATACTGAGGTAAATTTCTGTAAAAACACTTTAATTGGACATCTAATAAAGCTACCACGCTAAACTGATGAAAGAACTAATAATAGTAACGAAATGCTTAATGAAAATTTAAATCACAAATGGTCACGATGGAAACTAAGTCTTTTAGGAAAAATAACGGTTCTTAAATCATTTGCAGTTCCCAAACTTATATATCCACTCACAGTATTACATAATCCTGACCAAAATTGTATCAATAAAATTAAAAAGCTTATGTTTCAGTTTCTCTGGGACAACACGCTTGAAAAAAATTCGAGAGAAAAGATTATTCAAGACTACTGTCATGGTGGTCTAAAAATGTTAGATATCGAAAAATTTATAGAAGCCTTAAAATGTTCGTGGGTCAAGCGTTTAAAAGTTCAACCATACTCGAAATGGGTTCAACTCTATGAAACAATGCTTAACAAATACGGCCAACAATTAATATTCAAATGTAACCTGAACGCTAAAGATACTGAAAAACTAGAAATTAAATCAAGATTTTTAAAAGATATACTTCTGGCATGGTCAAATGTTAAATTCAGAGACGATATTTCTAATATTAATAAAGAGATTATCTGGAACAATACGAACAAAAAATCAAACATAAAACCGTTCTTTTTCCACGATTGGGCGGATAAAGGCACTGTCTTCATCGAACATATATATGACTACAGAAATAAACAGTTTTTTTAGCTTTAATGAAATACATAACCTATATAACGTACCCCAAACAGACTTTTTAATGGATTATCCACTAACAACCTGCATACCATATCAGTGGAAAGTTAAGCTAAAATCTGAAGGAATTCAATACAATGCTCCAGAATATCTCTTTGAGAAACTCATACCGCAACTTAAGACATGCCGCTATATATACAACGCGATTCTTAAAAAGAAAACAAATATTTAAATAAACCAGAAAAATAAATGGGAAGCTACAATGTCGTCAAGTTTTAATTGGAAAATTATATTTGATCAATTTATGAATATTACTATTGATACAAAACTTCGCAGTTTCAGTACAAATATTTAATGCATATTGTGCCAAATAATGAAAAACTACTTAAATATGGTATGATAGAATCAAGTTTATGTGATTTTTGTAGCACAACATCAGAATCAAATATACACTTATTTTGGGGATGCCCAAATGTTCAACCATTTTGGACCCAAATTAAAAACTTCTTAAATGAAAAACTAAACCCACCAAGCGAAACTTTGTTAACATACCAAAGCATAAGTTTATGTAATGTGGATATAAACAATAAAATCAAATTAAACTGCATAAATTATATAATCCTCTTAAGTAAATATTTCATTTTCAAAAGCAAGTATCAGAAAACTATCCCCAACTTTATGGATTTTAAATATTACCTGAAACACAATCTGAACCTAGAAGGACTTATTGCTGAGATGAAAGGAAAACCCGATGCCCATCAGACCAAATGGAACGTATTCACAATATAATAAACATTTTACTAACTGGAGTGCACCACCCTAGAATTACATAATTGCTATCTCAAACCGCTATGGTTAAAATCTGTAAAGTATATCATGACTTAGATTTATAATCATCTTCTTTTTATATACAACTGTTCACATTTGTATACGTAATAGCAGGTTTTTATGCTATATCCAATGTAAGATACCCTATTATGAATTTCATACTACTGTTTATCCTGCTTATATTGGCGTAAATTATCATGAATGCATGTTCTTTGTTTGTGAAACATTGTATATAAATGTATATATTCAAACTGGAAATAAAAACACAGAAAACTGAACATTACCATACCACAGACCAAGAATGCTCGCTTAGCATACCTTAGAAAAAATAATATTAACAGTGGAGTGCAGCACAGACGGTCTTGCCGAATAAATCATATAATGATAATAATATTACTATGAAACGTCACGTACTTATTCCACTTAAAATTGAATAATATAATAGCCTCTAAAAGTAAAACTGTCATTTTCTAATAAGTGTCGTGTTACCCGAAAACACACGCATTATTCCTAGGCCTAAGTAGTGTAATTTTTTTAAATAATTATATCTTTTTATATCGATGAGTGTGTCCCTCTTATGTATAATTAAATTCAAACGATGCTCACAGCAAATATTCCCTAAAGTCACCTCCAAAATTAATGCTGCTGTCAGAGATGACTTTCGAATCTTGACAGCTTATATGTCAAGAAGAAAAGCGTGGCGGAAATAAACTCTTCAATTAAGACTATGCGATTTTATAGGGAGCTTTGTTCTGTTGTAGGTCATTGTTTTATACTTGAAACTCAAAACATAGTGTACAATCATCATTCTGGCAAAGCAGGTGTTTTCTCCATCTATATAAAATTGATGTGGACAGTTTTAGTGTTTTAAACGTCCTGTAACCAGACGCTCTTCTTATTAATAATTGAATTTAAATATTTCCTACGTATATTATTATATTTTTTATTATATATATATGTTACTATCATTACATAGTAACAAATTTACGTTAAAGAAATATTACTACTCGGCCACGTGGGGCAATTATGCCATTAAAGCCCTTGAAAAAGACGCACATGCAGTTCTTTGTTTATCGTTTCGCAATATGTTGTGTATCCCACAATGGCTGCTGATCGATGGGCGCTGATCGATGGGCGCTTATCGAAATAAATATTTTTTAGATCAACTATAGATAGTATTAGGAGAGACAAAAATAGGTACTGGTAAAACAGCATTGTACACAGGCCGGTAGAATACTTAAAAATGGTAACCGTTATATATGACGTCATCATTTAAACAATGTAAGCAACAACAAATCGCTGCCAGTTTAAAACCTATCAACATCCGCCCCGTCCACCCATATATTATTCTCTAAATAGAGGCCTTCCGTAAAAAGATTATTATATTATATTATAAATTTTAATACATTAAAAGAAAAACCTTAGGATTACACATCGTACAAGAAGACGTAATATTGCATGTTACATAATACATGATCTACGTTGGCATAAAGTTTGTAATCTTGAACTGCTTGATAGTTTGTTTAAAAAAATAGAGTTCCACTGATGCGCATGGGGAGTCGATGGTCCATTACCACTGACAAACAGCTTCAATATAAACGAGGCTGCTAAATTGCCCATGCAAACTAAACTTACTGAGGTATTTCCCTGTTCTCATACTGATAATGTTACACGAACATACATAGTGATCAGATAAGTGGAACGACACATCTTCTATACAATATAACTTTAACAAGCTATTGTTCTGATATAAAACATTTGCTTAAAATGCACCGATTTCTGAAATATACAGTCTAGTACAGACCGCAATAAATTATTCGACATCCATTATAAGATGTATTAAGCAATAAAAATATGTAATTATTTGTGAGGATCATTCAAATAGAATCAGCAATACAATAATTTTGGAAATGTCTGTTTAATTACAAACTACAGTGTACGACCTCTTTGTAATAGAATAAGGACACGTAGTGTCACACTCTCTCAGTGTGATTGTGGTGCACATGATTAATGTTCGCTTCTCTGCATAAATTGTTCAATATCCAGAGGTTTGTATCAGCAGTCGTCGGTATTCAAGAGAAGTTGTTCCACATAACTTGGATGGTTAGCATCTAGTCATTAATGTTACTAAACATTATAACATGCCTACAACTTCCTAACACAAAAATAAATTGTTTGAATTTTGTGAAGAAATAAAATATAAGCAGACATGGTCATTTAAGGCAGAATAGTATGCCCGCTAGTGTTGGCAGAAACAAACTGATTGTGCGTGTGAAATAAAAAGGTATGTCATTAACATCTGGTAGAACTCACACAAAAGCTAACGACCTTAGCCGCCCAGTCAAATACTGTCATTTAACCCAAATCACAACAATGTACAATAGAAACATTTAATCCACAACATAATGACAATTTCAAATAAAAATAATACCAGACATAACTGTTACAATAACATAATTATCATTATCATATGCTGTATACTCTTTATTATTCCCTGCGGGCTTGGTACGCAACAAATTTTGTGGCATGAAGGCGCACGTGACCTGTTTTGCTACACGGAGGAGTACGTGACATGTAAATGTGAATTGATTTATTCCAAATATTTTAATTTAATGAATTATGTAAAAAAAGTTAGCACGTTCTTACTTTAAAAAAAGAATAAAATAATGTTAAAAAAAGTTAAAATGTTTACAAATTTGACAGTAAAGTTTGTTGCACTAAAGTCTATGACCAGTTCATTCGATTTTCTTCTGAGAGCTCCCTCTTTTAGTAAAGCTCATTACACACAGCTGCCGTACCAACTGCGTAGTGTATGAGTATTCTCCCTTTGTTTGCCTATTTTTTTGGTGACTTCTGTTTTGATCTTTGTCATGTTGTTGTATAATGTTTGTTGTAAATGATAAACTAATGCCCAACCGGGCCTGCTGGTGCGGTGCCTAATCTACGACAAAGCCTAAGTCTCAGACACCTTTAATTAAGCCTACGTTAATTTCATTAATATTTAAACTTTAAAATTTGTTCCCACAGGAAATCATTTCACGTGTACGGCTCTGTTACTTTGTAACATTTGATTTAAGGGCACGCTGGTATACCATTTCAATTTAAACCTAAACTTCTAGTAAACGCATTTCAGCTTGTTAACCAGCAAAAGCTATATATTCAAATTAAAGAAAAGACAAAACCCGAGATCGTGATATTCCCGAAAGACAACGAAATCATGCTGCGATTGACGTCAGCTAGTGCCTTCGACAATTGGAATGTCCTGACAAGAAGAAATTCAATTCTAGCCACCAAACTTCGTTTTGCAATACTAACTCTATCCTCTGTTAGGACACATAATCAGTACTACACATCATTGTTGATATCATTAGCGTCCATACAACTGACGACAATTTCAATGTATTTTAAAGTGGAATATCCTCTGTGAAGGAGTTGTGGTGATTGTGTTTACATGTAACATGAGCATAATGCCAAAAACGTTATTGTCTTGTCAACACTACAAAGATTGTTTTTTAAAACGCATAAGATATAAATTGTTAATTTAAAAGTCCTTTTTCATTAATAGAGCATCATATTTGAATATATAGTTTATTGTCACCGCTAGGTAACATTTTAGTCCAAAAACACAGAATCTGCAACTTATCTTATTATCATTGTTCAAACGAATCATCTCCATCGTTCTATGGGAGTTTGTCGTACTTATAGTATATTGCTTATGGAGGAGATTAAAATTTAAATGCCCAAAGCAGCCAAACATAGTAAATTTAGCATGTTCAAAAACTAGCAATAACATGGAATGGAATAAGTAAAATAATATTGTGGTACTTTATGAGTACCATTATTTAGTAATAAAACATACGTTTAATTGTCAATTTACAACTAACTAGCCAAAACAATGGATTTCACACGATCGATCAGAACTTAATAAGAAGATACCTTTTGTACTTGATACTTGAACTTTATACATTAACTTGCAATCTTAGAGATTTATAAGTGAAACATCAATAGTGTGTCCAAAAGAAGACATATCAGGTTTGGGTCAAAATGACATCCAATGTTTACGTCCAACGTCCAATTTTCTCTATCACTTTCACTTTTTTGGGCTGGTCTGAGCATTTACGTCCGAGTCTCCTCCTTTACCTTTAATGCATTACTTTACATCCTACAATACTTGTGCATACATTTTATTTATTACTATATGATCAAATAATCTAGCAAGTTAAATACGATTGATAATTTGATTCAGAAAAGTAGACACACACTTTTTAACCCAACAGGCACACGACGTCGGATCAACGTTGATTCAACGTTGATATTTGATCGCGACGTCGGCGACCAAAACACAACGTTGAATCAACGTAAGAACAGTGACGTCTAGCCAACGTCTAAAACCGA
>Ga0224511_10000192_pt1 | contig 24216 bp, 23 predicted proteins | sample SF_May12_sed_USG_2_FD_169988 | JGI IMG/M metagenome (GOLD analysis project Ga0224511, IMG submission 169988) | Sediment microbial communities from San Francisco Bay, California, United States - SF_May12_sed_USGS_8_1 | ecosystem: Environmental > Aquatic > Marine > Sediment | place: USA...
CTCGCATGATTATGATGGGACTGAAATTTATGGATGATGTGCCCTTCCATGAAGTTTATGTTCACGGTTTAGTACGCGATTCCTACGGACAGAAAATGTCCAAATCAAAAGGCAACGTACTCGACCCGATTGACCTGATCGATGGTATTGACCTGGAAGCACTGGTTACAAAACGCACCTCAAATATGATGCAGCCAGAACTGGCAAAAAAAATTGAAAAACAAACGCGCAAGGAATTTCCCGATGGTATTCCCGCCTTCGGTACTGACGCTTTACGTTTCACTTTTGCCGCACTCGCTTCCACTGGTCGTGATGTACGTTTTGATTTGCAACGTTTTGAAGGTTATCGCAATTTCTGCAATAAAATCTGGAATGCCACGCGTTATGTGCTGATGCAAACGGAAGATAAAGACTGCGGTATCGATAATAATGATATTGAATTATCACTGGCTGATCGCTGGATTATTTCCCGTTTACAAAAAGTTGAAGAAAATGTCGGCAAACATATTGAAAAATACCGTTTCGACCTTGCAGCAAGCGACCTGTATTCCTTTGTATGGGAAGATTACTGCGACTGGTATCTTGAACTGTCAAAACCTGTTTTATTTAACGATGAGACTTCTGAAGCCGCTCAACGCGGTACACGTCGTACATTAGTATGCGTTCTGGAGACTATTTTGCGTTTGAATCACCCTATCATGCCATTCATTACCGAAGAACTCTGGCAAATGGTCGCTCCACTCGCGGGTAAATCGGGTGACACCATTATGACTCAGCCTTACCCTATTGCTGATCAAAGCAAAATTGATAAAGTTGCCGAAACCGAACTCGAATGGGTGAAAAGCTTCATTACCGGCGTACGCAAAATTCGCTCTGAAATGGATATTCCACCAGGAAAACCTTTACCTGTTTTATTACAGAACGCAACGGATAAAGATAAAACCTGCTTCAATAGCAATCAGAATTTCATCGAAACACTGGCCAAACTGAAATCAGTTAAATGGTTGAATGCTAGCGATGCTGCACCTGAATCAGCCATGGCATTAGTGGGTGAAATGCAAATTCTAATTCCACTCGCTGGTTTAATCGATAAAGAAGCTGAACTGGCACGTTTAGAAAAAGAAATGGGCAAGCTGAACATCAACATCGAAAAAGGCGAAGCCAAATTACAGAACCCTGGTTTTGTTGATAAAGCACCTGAAGCGGTGGTTGAAAAAGAACGCCAACGTGTTGCTGAGTTATCCAGATCATTACAGCAGTTACAGGAACAGGCTGAAAAAATTCAAGCACTATAATAGTTCAACAGGAAAACATAATGCACACACCCAACAAACAGGAACAAATTTTACAAACTCATGCCGGACTTATTGTTGCTGTAGTGCAGACCATTCTCAATCCTGAGTTAAAACCACAACTGGATCATGTTCTCAAACAGTCAGAACAAAATGGCTGGGTAGGCCTGGTTGCAGCCATTAGAAAAATTGTCGCTGGCAGCCGAGATAATAGTTTACTAGCAGGACAGGATGAAGAAGACCGCATCATTATTGATGCCATCCTGAAAGGCATACATGATCCAACCAGCCTGCCCAAACCGGAACAGCAGCAAGGCGATGCAACCACTGCCGCCCCTATGCTGGCAAAGCTCATTCATGACGCGGGTCATGGTGACCATGATGCCGTCATTATGTTAGGTGGGCTAGCCGAACAGATGTCAAATGCAGGTGGCGACATGTCTAGCCTCAGCGCTGTGATCAAAAACATGATCGATGGCGAACGCAATATCGATAAATTATGCAGCCGCATGGGAGCACAGGGCGAATCACTAATTACCGCCATTATTGCTGAACTAGGTAAATTCGATATTCATTAAACGAACAAATTTAACATTAACACAACGACTCCACACCGTTATTATGCATGCACACTAATATGGCACTAAGTCGTGGATTCACATTTATCAGGCAAAAAAATAGAAACATGCGGTTAATATATCACTATATAAAAAAAATGAGTGGTGGTGGGAAATCAGGCAAACGAGCACCACTAGATGAAATTATCTGGTCAGCTATAGGTTGTTTTTGTGGTATAGCAGCTATCTATATGGTTGGTCATTTACAGGGCTTTGAGCTTGAAGACTCTATGTTTCTTGTTGGCTCCTTTGGTGCCAGTGCTATTTTAATATATGGTGTACCCAGTGCCCCCTTTTCACAGCCACGCAACCTGATTGGTGGGCATGTTTTCTCTGCCATCGCTGGTGTTAGCTGCGCCATGCTTATCTCAGCACCGGCAATGGCAGCCGCTGCAGCTGTGGCCCTGGCCGTAGTCTTTATGCACCTGACACGAAGCATACACCCCCCCGGAGGTGCTACAGCCCTGATTGCCGTTATCGGCGGACAAAACATTCATAGTTTGGGATACTGGTATGTACTAACTCCAATTGCTGCAGGCGCATTATTGATGCTAATTATCGCTGTCATCATCAACAATTTATCACCACGTAGGCGCTATCCTGATCACTGGCTATAAATAAATTTTAAAGGAATTTCAACGCCTAGGACTGATACTGCTTGTTACTGAAAATTGCTGTTCTTGCAACCGTATAGGCTTCTTCATCAATAATTTTTTCGTCCTTAAGTCGTCGGCACATTTTCAGCTCGTCCACCAGCCTGTTAGCGACAGACACTCCTGACTGAGACCTGTCTATTAATTGCTGAAGATCAACAAAAAAGCTATCAAACTCCTTTTGATTTGGCCTGCCATTATCGATTAAAAACAAATCAATACCGCCAAACTGACTCTTAAATACATACTCATTACGCATTAAATAAACAAATATTAACGAACAAATTGTAGCGATTGTTAAGGTTATGGCACCCGCAAGAAGACCATATTCCAGGTTTATTATCTCTTTTACTGCCAACCATATAGACAATCCCAATAATGCTGCGGCAGTCAGAGCCCCATATAGCCAGTTCCATACAATGACTTTTTTATGTACTGGCTCCGGAGAGACATAAGCAAGATTAACTCGAAAGTCTTTCTTCGCTGCCTTTTTGCCCTCAACAAAACTGAGCAACAAATATTTAGATGCATAAATCTGGTACTCTCTAACTGTACCTTTTAGGGTATTTTCCTGAACCAGTTTCTCACCAAATTTTGCCGGATCTAGTTCATGATCAAATTCTTCATAATTATCTGGTAATGTTTCCGCTACAGAATTTTCAATAACAATTTCATTTTCATCTTGCATACTTATAAATCCTATAAAAATATATGACTACTTTGAATAACGACCCTTAATAGCATAGATACTCTATGGCTATAAAGCCAGTTTTGGGTAACAAATTGAACTCACCTATTTATGATAGTATTTTCATTGAAGAAAACCTCACTACAGGCGGCTCCCTGTCTTCCACCAAACCCTCTATAATCAACAAGTTACCTAATAGACATCCAAAGAATTGTCAAATAGTAATATACAGATATAGAATGGGATAGTTACTTAAATATGTTAAATATAAAGATGAGGGTGCTATGGAATACTTTATGGAATGGGATGATTCTCTTAATACAGGTATCAAAACCATTGACCAGCAACATAGGGGGATTGTGGACTTTATTAATAAACTCCATGCTGCTGGCTTAAAGGAGGATAGAGACACCATCGAAAGCGTTCTTACTGGACTAACTGATTACACTCATTCTCATTTTTCCTATGAAGAACAACTACAGCAACAACACGGATACCCACTAATCGTCCCCCACAAGAAGGCGCATGACAATTTTATTATTCGCTTAAATGAATATAAAAAAAGACACAACAATGGTGAAAATATTGCCCGTGGACTATCTGGCGAACTGGTTATCTGGCTCACTAACCACATAAAAAACGAAGATCGGGACTACGTTCCTTACTGTAAGAAAAAAGGAGTAAAGGGTCTATTAGGCGGCATGTTTAAGTAGTCTCCATTATTGTTAAAAAATAAAACCCTTTCCTTCACCTATAGCATGGAGGCACAGCATGACTGAGAAAAATCTAGTTCCTGTCTGGGATATCCTGGTTCGTGTCTTTCACTGGTCACTGGTACTAACTTTTACCATTGCTTATTTCACCGAAGATGATTTTGAAGAACTGCACATTTATGCCGGTTACGCTGTGCTTGGTCTAATTTGCTTTCGTGTCATCTGGGGTTTTATTGGCAGTCGCTACGCAAGGTTTAGCAACTTTATTTATTCATTTACTGAAATAAAAAGTTATTTAAACAGTTTATTAACTAAAAAACCCAAACATTATTTAGGACATAATCCGGCTGGTGGGTTAATGATTATGGTCATGCTAATTTCACTATTCGCCACCACCCTCAGTGGTATTAAAATTTATGGTGTACAGGGTTATGGACCGTTAGCGGATAATGGTGCTGAGTTATCAATTATTTCAAAAGCTCAGGCTCATGGTGATAATAAACATGAAGATGAGAAAGAAGGTTTTGAAAAAGTAGAAAATCCAGAGGAAGAGCTTTGGGAAGAAATACACGAGTTTTTTTCAAATTTCACTTTGTTGTTGATATTTATTCATATAGCTGGGGTAGTGGTAGCCAGTCGAGTTCATGGGGAGAATTTGGTTAGGGCTATGATTACGGGTAAGAAAGAGAATGTGTAGTATTTTTCTACATTGTCATCTTGAACGCATGTGAAAGATCTTGGTTTTTTCTTCCAGCTTACCTAATCTGATATTTTAGTGGTAGTGGGTATTCGCACCCACGGGCGAGTCACTTTTTGCCAACAGCAGCAAAAAGTAACCAAAAAATGCCGCCACCTACAACTTGCCCTGCGGGTTCCCGAGCCATGTGACTTTGCCTACGCGCCCGTTTTGACGCGCCAATCCCTGCGCGCAAAACTAAATCAGGCGTCCTGCCTGATTTACCCTACCAAAGTCACATGGCTCGGCAAGATGTAAGGGAGATTTAAAAACGCTTTTTACATTAGAAGCAAGCTGTGTTAAAAATCAACACAGCTCTTATGCCCACATATAAAGGATGACGATTTATGAAAATGATAACGTGTTTAAGAAACATTCAAACATTTGGTGCAATGCCCTACGGTTTCTTTACCCTACTACGCTTTTGAAGTTTTTATAAATTATGATTGTAATCATGAATTACAGAGATTGAAATATGCCAAGAACAAGAACCAAACCAAAACTACTTGTTATTTTTGATACAAATGTCTTGTACACAAAAGTCGCTTCCGATCTTGTAAGAAATGATATCAGGAATTTAATACAAGAAAACACATCTCATACCGATATTGAAATTAAATGGTACCTACCATCAGTTGTCATTAATGAAAGAAGATATCAAATGAGAATGAAGGCCTTTGATCTTTTTCCTTCATTGCAAAAACTTGAGAAACTGCTTGGGCACAACTTAAATATTACAGAAAATATTTTAATACAGCGAGTTGATGAAGCTATCCAAAAAGAAATAACATCACTTAATCTTAATGAATTATCAATCAATACATTAGATATTAACTGGAACGATATTATCAAGAGAGCTTGTTTTCGCGAACCACCTTTTGATCCAGGAGAAAAAGAAAAGGGTTTTCGTGATTCAATGATTGCAGAAGCATTGTTCCAGTTATTAAGCGCTTCTCCATCAACACCTTCAGTCTGCAGATTAGCCTTAGTAACAGATGATACTGTGTTGTCTGATTTTGTTACTGACAAAACATCAGACACTAATAATCTGCGAGTTTTATCAAACATCAATGAACTAGAAAACTTAATAAACACTCTCGTTTCAAGCGTTACCGAAGAATTTGTTTCTGACCTAAAAGACAAAGCTCAAAAATACTTTTTCGAAAAAGACAATCAAAACACTTATTACTACAAAGAAGATATTCGAAGCAGAATAAATGAACAATACACAGAAGAACTAAAAGCAACGCCTGAACCAACCATGATAATAGAAGGTGGCACTTGGTGGATAAACCCGCCAGTTTTCATCAAAAAAGAACGGCAAAGAGTATTCTGGTTTTCGCAAATAGAAATTGATTGTAAATTTTATAAATACCAATCTAATAAGAGCAACACACCATCCAATGAAATAATTACCGGCGGATTAGGATTACTCGGTGGCCTACAAGATACAGTACAGAGCAACAAGCACCGACAAAATACTTTACTTACTGGATTACTTGATATGTCTACTAAACAAGAAGCGGGGGAAGGTAAAAACATATTTGAGATTCAGTGGAGTGTTAATATAACGCAGGCTAATAATTTAACCAGACCAAAGCTAGAGGGTATAAAGTTTATTAAACATACATGGGACGATCAATAATTGACCGCACATAGGTTGGATTAGGCGTTTTTTGCCGTAATCCAATATCAAAAAGCGTTTTTAAATTCCCTTGTACAACATGCCTCAGATTTCAACTTTGGTAGGGTCAATTTGCCATGGACGGCAAATTGAGGTCTGCGAGCGGGATTGCGAGTCAGACCGACGCGTTGGCAAAGTTGGAAGCTGAGGCTTGCCCCCAATGCTTTTTTGGGGGCATGTTGTAATGGGGCGAATTTCTTTGGTGCCTTTCTTTTTTCGTAAAAGAAAGACACCCGCGCCAGCAAGCGCGGAAAAGTCAGTTTTGGTTGGCACGGCAAGTCAGTAAACACTACACGCTCCCATGGATCAAGATTACAGAGTATGAAGAAGATCTCTCGTCGCTCCGCTCTGTCGAGATGACGGATAAAAAAACTAACTATAAATCCCATGCTCACGTGTAGATAAAAACTTAATCTCCGGCCATTTCTCCATGGTCATTTGCAAATTAACATTCGAAGATGCGATATAGGCCAAATCCCCTGCATGATCCAAAGCTAAATTAGCACTGTGACGATTTTTAAATTTATCTAACTCCTTCTCATCATCGCACTCAACCCAGCGCGCTGTGGTGACATTTACATTCTCAAAACTACAATCCACATTGTATTCATCTTTAAGACGATGCTTGACCACCTCGAACTGTAAAACACCAACAGCACCTAAAATAAGATCGTTATTATTGAGTGGACGATACAGCTGCGTGGCACCCTCTTCACATAATTGCATTAAACCTTTTTGCAGGGCTTTCATTTTCAGTGGATCACGCAGTTGTGCACGACGGAACAATTCCGGTGCGAAGTTTGGAATACCAGTGAAAGACAGGTCTTCTCCCTGGGTGAAGGTATCACCAATACGCATGGTGCCATGATTGTGTAAACCAATGATGTCACCCGTAAAAGCCTCTTCTACGGCCTCACGATCTGAAGCCATAAAGGTCACCGCATCATTCAGCTTAATATCTTTACCAATACGCACATGTTTTACTTTCATGCCTTTTTTGTAGGCACCAGAACAGATGCGCACAAAAGCAATACGATCACGATGACCGGGATCCATATTGGCCTGAATTTTAAAGACAAAACCTGTGAGCTTTTCTTCTTCAGGTTTTACTTCTCGCGTCTGGGTCATACGTGATTTGGGCGCAGGTGCGTATTCGTCTAAAGCATCCAGTAGTTCCTTAACACCAAAATTATTGATACCTGAACCAAAAAATACGGGGGTCATTTCGCCACTTTGGTAGGCTTCCAGGTCAAACTCATGACTAGCGCCTTTTACCAGTTCAATTTCATCGCGCAAATCGGCGGCTACAGTACCAAGCACTTCATCCAGTAATGGATTATCCAGCCCTTCGATAACGTCACCCTGCTGAATTTTTCCACCGTGGGTGGCGCTATAAAAATGCACTTTGTTTTCGATCAGGTTAAATACACCTTTAAACTGTTTACCCATGCCAATCGGCCAGGTAATAGGAGCACATTGAATTTTTAGAATATCTTCGATCTCATCGAGAATATCTATCGGGTCACGTGCTTCACGATCCATTTTATTAATGAAAGTGATAATTGGTGTTGTACGTAAACGACAGACGTCCATCAGCTTGATAGTACGATCCTCTACACCTTTAGCAGCGTCGATTACCATTAAGGCAGAATCCACCGCTGTCAGTGTTCGATAAGTATCTTCCGAGAAATCGGCATGACCGGGGGTATCCAGTAAATTGATAATGCAATCATTATGCGGGAACTGCATAACCGAAGATGTCACCGAAATACCGCGTTGCTTTTCCAGCTCCATCCAGTCAGAGGTAGCATGACGAGCAGCCTTGCGACCCTTGACTGTGCCCGCCATCTGAATAGCGCCCCCAAATAACAACAGCTTTTCAGTCAGTGTGGTTTTACCTGCATCAGGATGCGAGATAATGGCGAAGGTACGCCTGCGTTTTACTTCTTCTAGATATTTCATGGGCGCCGATTATACAGTGAGAACTTTGTACGACGCATCTTTTCCGTTATAGCAGCGTTAAAAATCATCTCAAAATACTCATTTACAAACAGTAAACTCCGCTTTTTCGACACAATTGCCTTGCTCTAACAAAAAAACTACATCGTACAAAGCTCTCACACCTATTTAAGAATTTTCAGTGGCACTATTCGCGAATAATACCTTTTTACTCAAGCCAAATATTTGGCCAGGATAATGGCATCTTCACGGCCATTATCCGCGGGATAATAACCTCTTCTCACACCCAGCTCATGAAAGCCTTCAGAATCATAGAGATCAATAGCGGATTGATTGGAGCGACGCACTTCCAGTATTATCATATCAACACTGGCTTGCTGTGATTCCCGCATCATCATACGCAACAATTCTCGGCCTATGCCTTTACATTGCTGATCGGGTTTAACACAGATGTTGAGCACGTGTGATTCACCCGGTGCCATCATAAGAACACCATAACCAACAATGGCTTCATTTTGCATCGCCACCCAGCAACGATGACCACGCACACAATCTCGGAAGATCCCTATGGTCCAGGGATGAGAATAGGCCTGCACTTCAATTTCCATAACCTGCCTGAGGTCGGCATTATTCATGGTTCTAAAGGTAAGCTCACTATCTGGAACCGTATCTTCTAGTCTTGCACTCATTCTGCTAACAGCTTTTTTACTTGCAATAGATCTTGCCAGGCTTTTCTTTTCTCACTGGGCTTGCGCAACAAATAAGCAGGGTGAAAACTGGCTATCAAGGGTATGCCTTCAAAGTTATGCTGGCGTTCACGTAACAGGCTAATGCTTTCCTCTGACTTAAGCAAAGCCTGTGACGCCATAGCGCCTGCGGCATAAATTACTTTGGGCTGTATTAATTTAATTTGCTGACGCAAATAGGTATTACACATTTCAATTTCCGCCGTCAGGGGGTCACGTTTTTCCGGACTGTAACACTTGACGATATTAGTAATGTAAACCTCATCTCTTGGCAGATCGATGGCTTTTAGCATGGCTGTCAGCAGATCCCCTGCTTCACCCACAAAAGCCTTGCCCTGTGCATCTTCATCCTGTCTCGGCGCTTCACCAATGACTAATAATTGGGCGTTTTGATTGCCAGCACCAAAGATAGCCTGTGTACGTGTCGCCTGTAATTTACATTTTGTGCATTGTTGAACCAGTAATTCCAGTTCCTGCCAATTACTATTTGATGCATCTGGCAGAACTCCAATCTCTGCTGAATGATGTTCGTGCATTTTTCCCTGAACAGACGTTTCAGATATAGCTGCAACTTCCTGCTGTCCGGCCATGGGCACAGCTTCAGGAGATATTTCATCCCAAATCTGTATGCCCATGGTATCCAGATAATATCGCCTTAGTTCTTCAGGCAATTCACAACCATCAGCTTTTTCCTGGGATACTGACAAATCAGACATCACCCTTCTGTGGATGCGCTCTATCATCGGTCTGGGTCAATTTATTCAATCCATTGATATAGGCTTTAGCCGAAGCAATAACAATATCTGTATCAGCTCCCTGACCACTAACGATGCGTCCACCTTTTTCCAGCCTGACAGTCACTTCACCCTGTGCATCAGTACCACTGGTAATGGCATTAACTGAATACAGTTGCAACTCAGTTTCACTGTTAACTACAGATTCAATAGCACGGAAGACCGCATCCACTGGACCACTGCCATCTGATTTTGCTGAGACCTCTTTATCACCGACACTCAATACCAGTGCGGCATTAGGTTTTTCACCAGTTTCAGAACAAACTTTTAAACTGACCAATTTAAAATGTTCATTTTCTGTCGATAAATTACTCTCCGCTACCAGAGCCTGAAGGTCTTCATCAAAAATCTCGTGTTTTTTATCAGCAAGATCTTTAAAACGAGAGAATGTCTCATTCAATTCCTGCTCTGAAGCAAAATCAATATTCAGTTCTTTCATGCGTGTTTTAAATGCATTACGACCAGAGTGTTTACCCATGACCATACGATTGGCTGACCAGCCTACATCCTGAGCACGCATAATTTCGTAAGTCTCACGGTTTTTCAAAACTCCATCCTGATGAATACCCGATTCATGGGCAAAGGCATTGGCACCAACGATAGCCTTGTTCGGTTGCACAGGGAAACCAGTGATACTTGATACCATGCGCGAGCAAGCCATGATCTGTGTGGTGTCCAATTGGGTATCGCAGGTAAAAATATCCTGTCGTGTACGCACGGCCATTACCACTTCTTCCAGTGATGCATTACCAGCACGTTCACCCAGACCATTAATCGTACATTCAACCTGGCGGGCACCATTGAGCACCGCGGCCAGAGAATTACCCACCGCCAAACCCAAATCATTATGGCAATGCACAGAGAAAATGGCTTTATCGGAATTGGGGATACGTTCCAGCAAACTCTTGATCAAATCACCAAACTGATGCGGAATGTTATAACCCACGGTATCGGGAATATTGATAGTCGTGGCACCGGCATCAATCACCGCTTCAATAACGCGACAAAGAAAATCCAGATCTGAACGACCAGCATCTTCCGGTGAAAACTCAACATTGTTAGTCAAACTGCGCGCTTGTTTAACGGATCTGACAGCCTGCGCCAATACATCATCGGGCTGCATACGCAATTTCATTTCCATATGGATCGGTGAAGTTGCAATGAAGGTATGTATACGTGATGATTCTGCAGGTTTTAAAGCCTCACCAGCTCGAGCAATATCTTTTTCCAGGGCACGCGCAAGGCCGCAAATGGTGCTGTCCTTAATAACGCTGGCCACAGCCTGTACTGATTCAAAATCACCCTGACTGGCAATTGGAAACCCCGCCTCGATAACGTCAACGCGCATTTTTTCCAGCGCTTTGGCAATACGAACTTTTTCATCCCTGGTCATGGAAGCGCCAGGACTTTGTTCACCATCACGCAAGGTGGTATCAAAAATAATTAATTTGTTTTCGCTCATGCTCTACTCCGGCATAAAACTTTGGAAATATTGTCCAAAAAATATAAGAATAATGAATGCACGTTGTGTCTCGCCAGACTTTCTTAATATGCCTTACGGCAGCAGGAGCAGTGATAAAGACAGGGCAGACTCAACAGAACGCAAAGAACTTAGGATAAGCTCTTTGTTAGCAAAATAAGTACTGTATTGTTCTGAAGTCATCATGTACGTTTAACTATAGCGACTGATTCACTATTGCACAAGCCCTTTATTAACCCTATCGCTGAGATCTCTTTTTAACTCGACGCAGGATACTAACGATGGGACCCGATAAGGCATAAATAAGGAAACTGCCAAAAAGAATCTTAGGTGGGTCAATCGATGCCAGTACAAAAATTAGAACAATCACAAAAACAGCAATAAAAGGAACCTTATTTTTAAAATCAAGATCTTTAAAACTGTAATATGAAATATTACTCACCATCAACAGGCCTGTTATGACTATCAGGACTAATGCAGCTGGAGCAACATCCTGACCATTAATTCCATTATCAAAGAACATCCAGACCATACCGATAACCAATGCTGCAGCGGCTGGGCTGGGTAACCCCTGAAAATAACGTTTGTCGGTGCTACTGGCTTTAGTGTTAAACCTTGCCAGTCTCAAAGCGGCGGCAGCAACATAAATGAAAGCGCCCAACCAGCCTAACTTGCCCCACTGCCATCCATAATTAACCAATGATGACAATGACCAGATGTACATGACCAATGCTGGCGCAAGGCCGAATGAAATCATGTCGGACAAACTATCATACTCAGCACCAAAATCACTTTGTGTGTTGGTCATACGCGCTACGCGACCATCCAGGCCATCCAGAATCATGGCGACAAAAACAGCCACGGAAGCCGGTTCAAACTTCCCGTTCATAGCGGCAACAATGGCATAAAATCCAGCAAATAAAGCAGCTGTAGTTAATAGATTGGGCAATAAATAAACTCCCCTGCTTTTGGGTTTGTCTACTGTGGTTTCAACCTGATTTTCGTTTTCATTATCCATATTACAAGACTAGTCTAATATAAGTTTAAGGCCAATAAAAAAGGGCTGTTAGCAGCCCCTTCTTATTCAGGTAAAAAATAACATTACTGCTATGTGTAATCGTTATTTTCTATCTTAGTTCCTGGATTTATCAACAATTTTGTTGCTTTTAATCCATGGCATCATGCTACGTAGTTTTTCACCAGTCACTTCTATCTGATGCTGACGTGTTGCATCACGTTTAGCTTCCAGGTTCTTACCACCATCAGCCATTTCAGCCAGGAATTCTTTGGCAAACTCACCACTCTGAATTTCACCCAGAATTTTCTTCATTTCAGCTTTAGTGTTTTCGTTAACAATACGTGGACCGCGAGAGACATCACCGTATTCCGCTGTGTTAGAAATTGAGTAACGCATATCAGCGATACCGCCCTGATACATCAGGTCAACAATCAATTTCAACTCGTGTAAACATTCAAAGTAAGCCATTTCTGGTGCATAGCCTGCTTCCACCAGTGTTTCGAAACCTGCTTGAACCAGTGCAGTTGTACCACCACACAATACAGCTTGCTCACCAAAGAGATCAGTTTCAGTTTCTTCACGGAAGGTGGTTTCAATAATAGCAGTACGACCACCACCAATGCCTGAAGCGTATGACAATGCAATGTTTTTAGCATTACCTGTTGCATCCTGTGAGATAGCGATTAGATCAGGAATACCAGCACCATTAACAAATTCATTACGAACTGTATGACCTGGTGCTTTAGGCGCAATCATAATAACGTCGAGATCAGCGCGCGGTGTAATCGCTTTAAAATGAATGTTAAAACCGTGCGCAAAAGCCAGGGCAGCACCCTGTTTAATATTGGGTTCAATTTGATCTTTATATAGTGAAGCCTGGCTTTCGTCTGGCGCTAAAACCATAATCACATCAGCAGAAGCAACAGCATCTTCGATTGATGCCACTTTAAGGCCTGTAGCCTCAGCTTTAGCAGCAGAAGAAGAACCTTCACGTAAACCGACAGTCACGTCTACGCCTGAGTCTTTCAGGTTGTTAGCATGAGCATGACCCTGTGAGCCATAACCAATGATGCTTACTTTCTTACCTTGGATGATTGAAAGATCACAGTCTTTATCGTAATAAATATTCATTTTTTTGTAGTCCAGTTTATTTACTTAAAATTATTTAAAAGAAGCTAATGCCTGTATCAACATTTAACCCAGTGCGCGATCACCACGACTAATACCTAACAAACCTGAGCGCACGACTTCGTGAATGGTAATGCTCGATAAGGCTTCCACGAAAGCATCTAATTTATCACCATTACCTGTAATTTCTATCGTGTACGTTGTATCAGTAACATCGATAATGCGAGCACGAAATATTTCGACCAGTCGTTTTACTTCGTCTCGTGTCTCATTGACCGCCTGTACTTTTATTAGCATCAGCTCACGCTCGATGTGAGCATCCTCAGTCAGGTCGTGTATTTTAACAACATCAATCAGCTTATTAAGCTGTTTGCTAATTTGCTCAATGATATCGTCAGTACCTGATGTCACCAGGGTCATTCTTGACAAGGTTTCATCGTCTGTTGGAGCCACCGTTAGTGACTCAATATTGTAAGCGCGTGCCGAAAATAGACCCGCTACTCGCGATAAGGCGCCTGATTCGTTTTCCAGCAGTATTGAAATAATATGTCGCATGCTTCTATACCAGTATCATTTCGTTCATACCGGCACCGGCAGGAATCATGGGATACACGTTTTCTTCCTGAGAAGTAATAAAATCTAAAAATACCAGACGATCTTTCTGCGCAATCGCTTCTTTGAGCGCGGGCTCAACATCAGCTGATTTTTCAACTCGAATGCCTACATGACCATAGGCCTCAGCCAGTTTTACAAAATCAGGCTGAACATTCATATGCGAATTGGAATAACGTTTGTCGTAGAAGAATTCCTGCCACTGACGCACCATACCCATGTAACTGTTATTCAGATTTACAATTTTTAACGGTAATGCATATTGTGTGCAGGTACCTAGCTCCTGAATACACATCTGTATGCTGGATTCACCAGTAATACACATAACCAGGTCATCAGGATGCGCTAACTGAGCGCCTATAGCCGCAGGCATACCAAAACCCATGGTGCCGAGGCCACCGGAATTGATCCAGCGACGCGGTTCATCAAAACCATAATACTGTGCAGCAAACATCTGGTGCTGACCAACATCGGAAGTCACAATGGCCTCACCACCAGTCACTTCATGCATTTTCTCGATCACAAACTGCGGCTTAATAATTTCACTCTCACGATCAAATTTTAAACAGTCCTGGGAACGCCACTCATCTATTTGAGTCCACCATTTTTCAAGCGCTGAAGCATTAGGTGCTCGATCAGCTTGCTCGAGTGCCTGGTTAAAATCACTCAGCACCTGATTCACTTCTCCGACAATCGGTACATCGACTCTCACATTCTTGGAGATAGAGGAGGGATCAACATCAACATGAATAATGGTGGCATCAGGGCAGAATTTTTCAAGATTACCGGTAACGCGATCATCAAAACGTGCACCGATAGCAATCATCACATCACAATGATGCATACCCATATTAGCTTCATAGGTGCCATGCATACCCAGCATGCCCAGTGACTGCTTATCACTGGCGGGAAATGCACCCAGTCCCATCAAGGTCTGAGTAATCGGATAACCCAGTTTTTTGGTAAATTGACGCAATTGCTCTGAACCATTACCCAAAATCACACCACCGCCGGTATAGATCATGGGGCGCTCAGCAGACAAAATAATATCAATAGCTCGTTTAATCTGACCAGGATGTCCCTTGGTCGTCGGATTATAGGAACGCATCGAAATATCTTTTGGATAACTAAATTCAGTCCTTTCTGCAGTAATATCTTTAGGAATATCGATCACTACAGGACCTGGTCTACCCGTGGTCGCTACATAGAAAGCCTGCTTAAAGACCCTGGCAATATCCTTCACATCTTCGATCAGGAAGTTATGCTTAACAACAGGACGGGTGATACCCACAGAATCTACTTCCTGGAAAGCATCATTACCAATCAAGGGCTTAGGCACCTGACCTGTGATAACAATCATAGGAACAGAATCCATATAGGCGGTAGCAATACCCGTGACTGCATTGGTTGCACCTGGGCCAGAAGTCACTAAAACCACACCGGCTTTGCCGGTTGAACGCGCATAACCATCCGCAGCGTGTGTTGCGCCTTGCTCATGACGTACGAGGATATGCTTGACATCATCTTGCCGATAAAAAGCATCATAGATGTGCAAGACCGCGCCACCTGGATAGCCAAAGACATGATCAATGTCCTCAGCCTTGAGACACTCAATAATAATTTCTGCGCCAGTTAATTCCACATTAAGACCCTAAAAAAAAACCTTTTAAATCATAGACTTTTAAACGCACCCAACAAAGGCACGAAGCGTCAATTCTAAACTGTTACGAAGTAAATTTCACGAACTTTATTAACTATTGCTTATTTAACCCTGCCCACAAAAAAAGCCCCGGCAATGCCGGGGCCCCTTATAGATCTTAAAAGATGATTAATAATTAAAAATCTTCTTCTACCTCACCACCAGCAGCAGCTGTCATTGCTTCTTTGATTGCATCAGGTGAAGGCATAATATTCATGAAGCTATTAGCACCCATCATGCTCAGATCAGGGAAGTTCATAGCGATACGGAAACGTGTATGCAAAGCTTCAATATCACCACCATTCACCAACAACTCATAAGGCAGGTTAGCCATTGAACGATTTTCTTTAAAGTCAATTTCAGACATGATAAAGGCATCATCCATATACTTGTTACCATTTTCACCTGCTTTCAAGCCAACACCATATAAAGTTTGCTTGGTGCCAGGAACATCAATGCGATAAACCTTAGAAGTACCACCAGCGTTAGCTGCCAGATTTTTCTCAACTGCAGCGTTAGCTTCAGCCTGGCTACCATACGAAGCCAGTTCATTTGGCTCGTCAAAATACTCCATACCAAAGGTATAGTGATACTCTTTTAATTCTTCTTTAGTTTTACCTTCATCTGGGCCAAACGCCTTAACTGCACCCAAAGCAGCTTTTAAAGAAGCACTTACACTAGTTAAATCAGTTTCAACTCGGTAAGCCGCAGCCATATATTCCGGATTAGTGTATGAAATCTGAATTTTACCATCCACTTTCATAATTGAAACGCGTTGTGCAACAATATAACCAGCACGGTCATGACTAGCAGCTGCTTTCTTCAGTGTTGAATTAGTAATAGCAATGATATGTGAGTCAGCAAAGGGTGAATAACCACCTGCAATTTCAAAACCATTGTCCTGAAGCGCTTTCTTCACACCATCGATTTTATCAGCAACTTCACCGTCACTACTTGAACCCAAAACAAATGGCAGCATTTCACCAGCAGCTTGAACCGTTAGTGATGCCACACTTATAACAACGGCCGCAATACCTGCTAGCCATTTAGATTGAACTGATTTCATTTTTTTCCCCTCTCCAATTTAATATTTTTTGTTCTACTTTTCAGCCCAGCTGCCCCAAAACGAAACAGTTAGCTGCCTATAAACGTAGGCTGAGTAATGTAAATCAATTCCACTATATAATGCAAGCATTTATAGCGCCCAAAAAAAATAAAGGCCTCCAATTGGAGACCTTTATAATCAAACAGTTATATACTAATTATCAAATTAGTATTTCCAGGCCCAACCGACCTGAATTTCTTTCTGTTCCATCTCAAGTTCGATGTCTGATCCACCAACAGCAGCGCCACCATCAAATGGGTTTGGCCCCTTAACTGAAGAACTTGGTGCAACCATCACCGCCACATTTAACTCCTGATCTGTACCCATAGGCATGGTCATACCAAAAGTAATATGCTCTTCCATCACAGCTGGTGCAAGTATGTTAAACAGCATCTGAGATTCAGGAATAGGTTGATCCCCTTTACTGTAACCAACACGATATGTGTTACCACCTGCTGTTATTTCATAACCCAGTTTCATAACAGTCATATCCTCCCAACCAAAGCCAGCGCCACTTGAACCACCTAAACATTGTGTTGGATCACCGCCCAAACAGGCAAATAAATTTTGCACAGGATTAGCAATGGAATTAACATTAGAATAGTTAATACGCTGAACATCTAAAACGACCTTACCGGAATCACCCAGATCATAGGCCAGACCCACAGTGTAAGTTTCTGGAATATCAAAGCTACCCGCTTGTGCAAACAAATCACTATATTCATCAAACTTACCCATAGCAATCTTTGATTGATAACTGACACCAAAAGTTAAGCTATCAACTATTTCACTCTGGTAGCCTAATTTAAAGCCTGCACCATAGGAATATGAATGTCTGTTACCCGACACATTATCTCCTGTTCCATCTGCTGCAAAACCACCAAAGCCATCCAGGCCAGCAGCAGCAAAACGTTGCGCAGCAATCACCAGACTTGCACCAAACGCACTATTACTACTGTTCTTTTTTGCCATACTAAGATTGAAGAACAGCTGCTCAAGATTAATACCCACATCTCCAGCACCAAAAAGACCAGCGCCAAATGGTGATGCTGATGCTGGATACTCAGTATTCATACCACCATTACCATATACCGAAATACCCATTGTGCTATCTGTATCCATTTGCCAGTTATATGCAAAATGTGGAATTAAAAACATGTCATTCTCACTAACATACACCTCACCAGGCACAGCATTGGTGAATGAAGCAGGAGTAGGAGTCCCTGTTACTGTAAAACTACGATCAGAAGGACTAAACAAAGCAGCACCTACATCCATACGTTCACCAACAAATGCCATACCAGCAGGATTTGATGCTGCAGCCATCGCATCCTGTGAATAAGCGACACCCGCGCCCGCTAAACCTTTTTCTTTTGTACTGTAACCATGAGCAAAATAACCGTTGGTTGCCTGCGCTACTGGCATGGCAAACAAGCCAGACACTGCTGCAGCCAATATTAACTTATTCTTATTTACTAACATTGAATTAACTCCCCTAAAAAAACAAAAAAGTGACACAAAACAAAGTGACACAAAAAAGATATATCAGTCACTTCCAATTAACCAATCATATGGATACTACATGCAATTAAAGCAAGCACCAATTACTGTCCAGTGATTAATGCATAGCTAGGACTGGAGGCAATATACCGTACAAAAATATAATATACAATACAGTACATGTTAAGCCGCTCTGCAACTTAATGCGCGTTTAGTGCACGTTAAGGAACTATTACCCTGCACACAGAATCATAGGTGATTATGAATTATTTTCCATCTTTCCGTCGCTTAAAAACTACCTTTCATCTGCTGTTGTTTATTAACCTTGCAATTATTACTGCTTACTCTGCTCGTGCAGAAATACCAGAACTTGGCGACCCCACTTTAAAATCTTTCAGCACTGAAGAAGAAAAAAAACTGGGCTTAATGTTTTATCGTACATTGAGGAATAACTTAAGCTTTATCGATGATCCTCAGCTTAATCACTACATTAATAATTTAGGAAAAAAATTAGCCACACATTCTGATTCGTACAACAAGGATTTCAAATTTTTCATCGTTGACTCGCCAACTATTAATGCCTTTGCTGGCCCCGATGCTTATATTGGAATTAACAGCGGCCTGTTTCTGGAATCACTAAACGAAAGCCAGCTTGCCAGTGTCATGGCTCACGAAATATCTCATGTTTCACAACGTCACCTGGCTCGTGCTATCGATGAATCAGGCAGCATGGCTGTTGCCACCTTTGCCACTGTGCTCGCCGCCATTCTTTTAGGAGCACATAATTCAGACATGACCCAGGCCGTGTTGTATACAGGCCTCGCAGGTAGCCAGCAAAAATCAATAAACTTTACCCGTACTAATGAATATGAAGCTGATAGAATCGGTATCAGCATTCTTGCCAAATCTGGTATTAATCCTCAGGGAATGGTGGATTTTTTTTCAACCTTACTATCTAAAAACACAAGCGGTGGTATGGAGTACCTTAGAACTCACCCGCTTAATAGTAATCGTGTGAGCGAAGCCCAGGATCGTGTAAAACACACGCAAAGCAATCTTCCCAATGATAGTCAGGACTTTCAGTTTGCCTATGCTCGACTTGAGATACTCAGCCAGAAAGAACCATTCACCATTAAAAATGCTGATGTTGAAGATAAAAATGACATAAACCTTTATAAGCATTCACTTAAATTAATACGTACAAAACAATGGCCACAGGCCATTAAACGTCTAAAGGCTTTATCCAAAAGAAATAGTCATCCATGGATAAAACTAGCACTGGCAGAGGCCTACCAGGCTAATCACCAGAACCAGCAGTCATTAGATTTGCTCAGTAAACTTTCCGAGCTTTTTCCCGGCTACCTACCTGTAACATTAATCTATACACGCATTCTTAACGATAATGGACAACCACAAAAAAGTATCGCCCTTTTAAAACACCAGTTACAAATTAACGATGAAGCCATTATTCATAAAACACTGGCCCAGGCCTATTTCAAAAATGGCCAAATTAGTGCAGCACTTGAATCAACTGGAAATCAATATTTAAAAGAAGGCTATTTTGAATTGGCGATACAACAATACGATATGGCATTACAGCAAGCCGACCTGAGTATTAGCACACAACAAAGATTAGAAACAAAAAAAGAAACCTTAAATAAAAAAAATAACCGCTCTCAAAACAAGGTTGAAAAAAACATTAGCGACGAATTAAAGCCTATTTAATTTCATTATTTTATAATTTTTTTTACCAATTGAGCTCTTGCTATATGCTTTACAAGTAGTATGCTATATGCGTTTATCTCAATATTGATTATCGTTTCGATACTCTAAATTTCGATAACAAATATAAAGAGGATATATAACAGACAGGACAGTCCATCAACCTAATGAGGAGCAAAAAAATGCACGGTTTTATGCATAAAGTAACATCTGCAATTTCAATTGCAGCGTTAACCACTTGCCTTGGTCTAGCAATACCTCTCACTGTCAATGCTGCAGAAGATGCAGACATCTCACAAGGAAAGAAACTGGCATTTGATAGAAAGAAAGGTAACTGTCTAGCCTGTCATGCTATTGCTGGCGGTACACTACCTGGCAACATAGGGCCACCACTGGTCGCAATGAAGGCCAGATTCCCTGACTATGGTAAATTAAAAGCACAAATTTCTGACGCTCGCGTAAATAATCCAAATACCATTATGATTCCATTTGGTCCGCATGAAGTGCTTTCTGCAAAAGAAATAGACTTGATCACTAAATTCATACACACATTATAAAGATTTGAGGAAATACTAATGAATCTCCAACGTAGACTTCTACTTAAAAGCACACTGGCAGCCAGCGCCACAACTATGGCGATCAGCGCAGGCTTACTCACACCTAAGGCAGTTTTAGCTGCCTGGAACACCACTGCATTTACTGCCAAAGATGTTAATGCTGCACTGGCAGGCGCTTATGGTAACAGCGATTTAACAGACAGTAATAAAATCAAACTTAAAGCCCCTGAGGTTGCTGAAAATGGTGCTTCCGTCACGATTACAGTTAACAGCGAACTGGATAAAACTGAAGCTATCAGCATTTTAGTAAAAAATAATGCACAACCTTTAACAGCAACATTTAACTTTGCTGCCAACGCAGAAGGCTTCGTTACCACTAATATTAAAATGGGTAAATCTTCTGATGTCATCGCTGTAGTCAAAGCCGACGGCAAACTTTACAGCACCAAACAACAAGTCAAAGTCACCATCGGTGGTTGTGGCGGTTAATCAAAAGATTCGAGGATATAAAAATGGCTAATACAAGCTCAACAATTCAAGTTCGATCCAGCGTAAAAAAGGGTGTAGCGACAATCAAATGTCTAGTCAGTCATCCTATGGAAACTGGCCTACGCAAAGACAAAAAAGGCAAAATTATTCCTGCAAAATTCATCCAGAAACTTTCCTGTGAACATGCTGGAGTTGTCGTTCTGGATGCCGAACTCAATGGTTCAATTTCTGCTAACCCCTATATTAAGTTTAAATTTAGTGGTGCTTCTAAAGGCGATACCATCAAAATAAACTGGGCAGATAACAAAGGTGATAGTGATGCTGTTGAAGTTAAAATTCCAACTGAGCGCAGGAAAAGAAAATAGACACAACCATACAAAAAGGTGAACTATGAAAAAATATTTAGCAGCTTTATCTGTCCTGCTGATGATTGCCACGCCTGTCGTGTCACAAGCATCACCAGAAGATGACCTGAAATCATTTAGATCTTACTTTACAGATAAATTTCCTGAGGTACCCGTAGCAGATTTTATCAACGGTGTATATTCTGTAGACAAAGCATCACGTGAACAATGGGAAGAATTTGAAGAATTTCCTGCTTATGAAATTTATATTTCTAAAGGTGAGGAATTATTTCACAAAAAATTTGCCAATGGCAATAACTTTGCCACTTGCTTCCCTGAATATAAAAAAGGCGTTCGTCAGAACTATCCTTATTTCGACAAAGCTAGCGGTAAAATCGTTACAATGGAAGGCGACATTAACAAATGTCTAACTGACAATGGTGAGAAACCATTTAAGTGGAAAAAAGGCAAAATTGCTTATGTCGGTGCTTATATTGCGTACATGTCCAGAGAAAATCTGATTAACATAAAAGTCCCTGACGATTCAGCTGCAATAGCGGCATACAACCGCGGTAAAAAACATTTTTACGCAAAACGTGGTCAATTGAATATGTCATGTGCAGATTGCCATTACCATTATTCAGGCAATAGAATTCGCGCTGATATTCTCAGCCCGGCTTTAGGCCAACCTACTGGCTTCCCTGTCTATCGTAATAAATGGGCGAGCGGTTCTAAGGGTGATGGCATGGGTACACTGCATCGCCGTTATGGTGGTTGTAATAAACAGGTACGCGCCAAACCTTTCAAAGCACAAAGCGATGAATACAAGGCATTGGAATACTTCCATACTTATATGAGTAATGGTCTTGAAGCAAATGGGCCAAGTTTACGTAAGTAAGCAGTAAGTCATACTGTAAAAACAAAAAACCCCGGTTAATAACCGGGGTTTTTTATGCTTATTCTTTATTCGCAGAAGAATAAAAGATGAATATGGTGGGCTGTGAGAGATTCGAACTCTCGACCATCGGATTAAAAGTCCGGTGCTCTACCAACTGAGCTAACAGCCCGAGGACGCGCATAATACATGACTACACAAAAAAAACAATGCCTAATCCAACGCTTTAAAAAAATAATTACTGATAGCAAGTCACATCATCAAAACCCGCCTCTTTAAAACCCTTTTTACGGTATCGACAGGAATCACAGACACCACAGGCTTTTCCCCGTATATCAGCCTGATAACATGACACCGTACGACTATAATCAACTCCACGCTCCATACCTGCACTAATAATCTCTGCTTTGGTCATATCAATTAAAGGCGTATGAATACGCAATTCCTGGCCTTCAACACCAGCTTTGGTGGCTAAATTAGCCATTTTCTCAAAAGCTTCAATATAAACAGGTCTACAATCAGGATAACCAGAATAATCCACCGCGTTTACGCCAATAAATATATCGGCAGACTGGTTAACTTCAGCAATAGCTAAAGCATGTGCCAAAAACACCGTATTTCGCGCCGGCACATAAGTAACAGGAATTCCCGACTCGATATGATCTGGCACATCAATGGTCTTATCTGTGAGTGCTGAACCACCCAGGACACCATCATCCAGCCTGACGACCTGATGCTGGATTCCATAGTCCCGCGCAATGGCCCTGGCGGCTTCAAGCTCAGACGCGTGCCGCTGACGATAATCAAAACTCAGGGCAATGCATTCATAGTTTTCGTTAGCAATAGCCAGCACCGTAGTGGAGTCTAATCCACCCGATAACAATACAACTGCTTTTGGTTTTTCCATAGCTGACATCTTTTTTATTTTCCTGGCTTTATCGACCCTGCTCATCACCCCAGAGATATTTGTGTAACTGAATCTGCATCCTTACTGATAAATTGTCATGTAATATCCAGTTGGCTAATACACGCTCATCCAAAGCCTGATGACTGGCCGAAAACAACACTTCGCATCGTTCTATCAAATTATATTTTTCCAGTATTGAGCAGGCCCATTGATAATCCTGCTCATCACAGAGAACAAACTTGAGCTGGTCTTTGACATCAAGATAATCAATATTTTGATAAAGATTTTTCTTCACTTCACCTGAAGCCGGTGTTTTTAAATCCATTACTTTAACAACCCGGGGGTCGACACCAGCAATACTGATAGCACCACTGGTCTCCAGAGAAACCTCATAACCCTGATCACATAGTTTGACCAACAGATCATTACAATGTTTCTGAGCGAGCGGTTCACCACCGGTGACTGTCACATACTTGGCTTTGAATGTGGCCACTGTCTCAATAATCTCATCCAGAGTCTGCCAGTCACCACCAGTAAAGGCATATTCAGTATCACAATAATTGCAACGCAGCGGACAACCCGTCAAACGCACAAACACCGTCGGTAAACCAACGGTGCGTGATTCGCCCTGTAAGGAATAGAATATTTCGTATATTCGGAGCTGATCCGGATGACCCGCCACCAATTAATATCCTTCGCGCTGAATACGCTCCAATCGCTCAGTCGCCTTCTTGGCATAATTAGTATTCGGAAACAGCTTGATAATTTCCTGCAAACTCTCCTTTGCCGCAGACCAGTTTTTTAGCTCATAATAAACATAAGCTATTTTCAGGCGAGCACCCTGTACTTTTGTACTATCAGGATACTTGCTAATTAAA
>Ga0224511_10000193_pt1 | contig 24176 bp, 10 predicted proteins | sample SF_May12_sed_USG_2_FD_169988 | JGI IMG/M metagenome (GOLD analysis project Ga0224511, IMG submission 169988) | Sediment microbial communities from San Francisco Bay, California, United States - SF_May12_sed_USGS_8_1 | ecosystem: Environmental > Aquatic > Marine > Sediment | place: USA...
ATGTACTCGTTCTGGTGCGTAGTAAATATTGCGCTCCTGACGTCGCGCAATATTACTCCGCACCAGAACTCGTACATATATTTCCATATCCAACCAATAACCTATAATTATTTGATGTTTATAGTAAATCATAATAACAAAAGGCGATTGCTAAAATGCGAGACCCGGGACTCCACAGTTATTAAATTATATTTAATTTTTATTTGATGTTTTTATTTTGGTAAAAAATTAAACATTTTAACTTTACATATATTTATATTTAAAATAATAGTATGAACACACCCAGTGTTTTGAATCTAGTATCGCTCTATCATAAAAAGGATTAAGCTTAATACCACTTTGCGTTTGAACTTACTTTTATATCAAATTAAAAGTCTTGAAGTAAAACCCAGCTTTTAGTAGACCTTGTGATGTTGGAGGTAAAACATATTAAACTAAAACTTCATTGTCTCGCGATTTGTTGTAAATGGGTAGGGGATAAACTAATATATTATAAATTAGTGTTATAATAGGGTTAGATATAATGATTCTGGTAAAACGTAGATTGTATGCACCAAATTACCGTGCAGACCACAGGGAAGATCTTTAAGAGTGCTTTAAAATAATAAGAACATACTTAAGTTCACAAACATACTTGTTTTGAAAGTTGTAATTTCAACACATTTCAGATAGAAAAAACACCAATCCTTTCCTTATACAGAATAATGCTAGAATACATAATGTACAAAAAGTGTGTCAAAGCCCTGACAGAGGGTAGCACAATTATCCAAACGTCTGTTTTAATATCGGGTTTATCCCGGGTTCAAAGTTTAGCGGGCAGTAAATCAATGCGAGCAATAAAAGTTGTATTTGCCCCTTCTTGATCACTCTGGTGAAATCGCTCGTAAAATGGTTTCAAAGAAATGTACAACATATTGCAATAGCCTCCTCAAGAATTGCCGGGAAGTGGTTATTTATCCAGCTCGCAACGAGAGCGATTTAATGGCACTAAACCAATCAAGTCGCTAACATGTCAACATATTGCTCGAGGCGCAGCCTTTTCTGGGCGACTTCACCAGATACATAAAATTTCGAGGACCATGCATTGTTGACCAATGTTGAACAGCGGAGGAATGTTTAGAGCCTTGGACACTGGTACCGGAAATACTCAAGTGTCCTTACAGACTGGCTATCATGGCACTTACGCCAACACCACGATCAGCGGCTCAGGGGTCAAACAAACTACACACGCAGGCAAAACAATGCATTAACTATGCCAACAATAAACTAAATACTCATTTACAATAATAAATCTAGTATCAAAACAGCGTCATAATTAAAAACAATCGCCCCAAACAACAAAACAAGTTTTAGGTAAAACTCATAAGTACTAATTACATGTAAGTCTACGGTTGAAATGTCCAGAAAGTGCTCAAGCCATCAGTCATATGATGTGTTTGCTGTAGGGATGAAATCATATCCCGTTATGATGTATACGTGTGTGTAAACACGGCCCTGGAAGGCCGGGGTGCCCCCGCTGTCATCTCAACATGCCGCTCGGCCGCTCGCTGTTTGTTCTGGGGAGAGAACGTATCGAACAACAGTCACCGGCCAGGGCCACTCATTACGATGTTTTGTGGGGAAACATAAACAAGAATACGTATGTAATATCACTTAAACTTGTTGTGTTTTATTGCATTGGTTAAAATGACCAAACTTTAACGCAGGTATCCATACACTGTATGAAAGCGAATATTTATATACAATGTATGCATGTTCAATATAATTACTAGTTTGTAAGTAATTGTCTTCATAAACAATGCTTACATGTTAACATGGACTTGACCTGTTTGTGAAAGTGTGGCGGTCCTTACCCTTATTATTAAAACTGCGTTTGTGTAAATCAACCAATTTCAACATTTTACTCAGTGTTAGCAAATACTTCTCCACTGCTTATATAAGATATAAGACCATATTTGAACGCTATGTCGTCATATAGATTCAGTTTAACCACGGGCATTATCAGGAGTAAATGCCTTGTGAAATCCTAAATTTAAATGATCACGTGCTTGTTTGTCCTCAGCAAAAAGTGACCACAATATTATGTTACAGACGTCAGAAAATTAAAACGTGTATCAATAATTATGTTACAGACGCCAACATAACATCGTTGACCCCGAAACACACAAAAACACACTTATGTTATTATTACAATTGGGTTATTATAGATTTTATGCTGCGGCCCACATACGAATTCGAGTTTGTGCATATACATGTACCAATACTATTTCGTAATACCAGCGGATACCTACTTATGTTGTTGTGTATCATTAATATGAATATATTTCTGTTACGTAACACAATATATGTGGAACATTCGTTTCTTGGCAGCATGAATAAAATATAAAACAACAGCACTTTATAACAGTTTTAATAAACCTCTGAGAGTATAACATTTGACTTAGTCTGGTATTTTGTATCACTTGATCAAAGCTTGTTATGATTTATATCGTTAAATATTTACAAATGTTAATATACCGGGTACATGATAATTTTATGCTATATACATGGGTCAAAGATTTCTAGGTATTTACACTAGAATATTCGTGTATTATTCCCCAAACACCTGTTGATTGGGTTTTCTCATTGCCCACAGGGAATTCATTGCTGATAAGCCTTTATAGAAAGTGCAGGGCTTTCATTTTCAACTGGGATAGAAATCCAATGCACAAATCGAACGAGTATTTATTCCTTTTATTGCCTTAATATCAAGATGCGTTTTATTCAACCAGATACAATTTTTATTTTAAACCAAGTGTTTTAAAATTAATACAAATTCTCAAAGAAAGCGAGTTTTATTTTTCTTGCGCCAATAACACAATGACAGCATTTCTTCTGCAGTAAAATCCCGCAAACGTTTTGATTTCATGTCTGCCATGTCATGGCCAAAGAGCAAGTTTTAATCAACCTCTCTTGATAAACAGCGAGGCAGATTTTGAGTCACGTACATGAAGACAAATTGAGCTTGCAGACACTGTTTTCGGACGGCTTTCAATACTCATTTTATATTGACCACAATACATAAAAATATTTAAATAGACGTTGTTTTATACTTTCATTTGTTTATGCATCTGTACAATGGGAACCGAATTAAATTTAAGTGCAGTTAACTGAGAGAGCTTTAATTATGTTCGTTAACAATGATGATACAGTATGTGACCATAAATATGTTTGCGGAGAAAGAACAGCTCTGACGATACACACAACATACGAGTATAGCCACTAGACAGTTTTTTTTTGCGTTTTGACTGAAAGTTTTATAAACATAATTGGGATTTATTTTCATAACCTGTTGTATATATAATTATATATACAAAAAGGCAAGTTCCAAAATAATAATAATAATTGAACTTGTTAATATCAGATACATTACAAAAACTGAGTGACGATTTTAACCTAAGTAGTCTCAAAATTATACCCCCATACCAATAAGAACTGGATGAAAAACGATAAATTAAACCGGAAGTCTCACCATTTGTCCCAATCCTCGAGGTCCTCGAGCACGAGGGAGACGCCGGGCGCCGTGCCCGTCACAAAGCTAACGTTATTCTTCATCCGTCACTCGCGCTGCGTCCATTTTGACGTCATTAACATCCGGTCACTAGGTAAGCGTGGAAATACGTCAACACCTAAACGCATCACTTTTAGCCATCACGGCGTAAATAAAACTGAAATGAATACGTTCAACCAATGTATATGATCTATTTAGATTTTTTTTTCTAGAAATGAAGAGTATATGGCGTTTGACTTAATTAGACAAATATATTCCTCCCAAACAACAGCGTGAGGCTAGATGGTTAGGGAATATTTCCCTTTCATTGACGGCAATTTAATTCAAACATCCCATGTTGATAACTTCGCTCAGGAAATCCAAAGAAAGTTACAAAATATTGGCGATGAAGATAAATGGCTTTCCAATAGATCGCATTTTATTCATTATCTGAACATTTTTTCATAATCTTGAAGAGAGTGAGCCAATTCCAATTTACTTATCGTCACATATTAATTTCATTGCCTTACATTAGCCGGCATTACAAATTACAATTGAAGGCAGAGATTCGTGCTGCTGCTATTGAACAGTTGCGATCTCGATCAGCTGCTGTAACGTCAGCAAGGTTTCGCACGTTGCCTCCCGCGCATGAATGTCCTCGCTGTGGTTCCGACGCGCGATCTTTCCCACCGGTTATTGATAACTCGTCACGCAGGACCGGGGCGATACCGCAACAGGCGATCGCTGCAGCTCTCCTCATACAACGCCTCTATGATAGCCGAACCGCCGTCAAAACCGGCTACTGTTACAAGAAACAACATGTTGTGATTTTGATTTACAAATTGCAACAGAAACTATCAAATAATAATTAATACAATATTGACCATACGTCTAACAATCGAATTTGAATACGGTTATGCTGCTACACAAAGTTGGTATCACTTTTATGATATTATACATACAATGTTAGAACAAAAATGAAATTAAATTAAGTAATACAAATAAGACAAATGACCATTTAGTCGTTATTTATTAAATAAAAAATTTAGTTGAATCTCAACTAAATGATCGTTTGTCGTATTATTATTATTACCTAATTTAATTTTAGTTTTGTTTGTACATTTTGTGTTTAAAAATTACCGATGTTATGAGGTTTTTTTTTCAAATGTACAAGTTTCGAAATTAGTTTCGGAAATATATATATACAACTTACACCATATTCTGTGCAATCAACTCAAGAAAAACAGAAGACGCAATAAATATGTTAACTGATATATTACATAGGAATATTTGTCAACATATGACGTGCTTTTTCTCATGCATGTAATGCAGGTATTATCGTTAGTCGTATCTTCATGCAGTGCTGGACAATGACCTACGCATCAGAATATGGCCTGCAAAGGAATTGATGTTGTTGACCTGTAATCTGTATCAATCCAGCTTAAAACTGGTGTTACCGGTATTGTGTTAAACAGTTAAATGTGACAAAATATGTAAGATGATGTTTTTTTGCTTGTTTTATATCCGTAACAACATATAAGTAATGTTTTTTTAATTAAATTCTTTAATCAACCCGTTTCGACACAATAACTTTTAATGCTCGTATAAAAAAATGCAACTTGCATTATATTGTTTGATAAATGCACAAGTTCTACTTACAAGGTCGACACTAACATAAAAACAAAACGCTCAGATGTTTGAACACAAAAAATGCAACGGAATCCTATTTTATCTTTGTTGAGGAATGTTTCAGTAATGTGTAGTTCATGTACAGATATTTTGCATACCATGGGCAAAATAACAGCTTGAACTAATTAGTTTCATAGTATTACCTATTTTCGAAAGCAAAAATGTTGTAATCATTTTTTCACGTTCCTTTATTTTAAAGGATTTAAAAGATCGACAGTTTTGCATATTTTACTTATAGATGTCTGAAATTTTTTGTTGTTGTATAATACACGTTTCGAACACTGATGATTGTTGACGATATTTAAAATTTTAAAGCAGCCATACAAAACATATTTATTTTACTTGTCCAATGCTTTCCGAAACTTATTAGATCAAAAAGAAAATCACCATCTACGTAAAACCGTACGTGTATAAATGGTGAATGAGTTTGTTGCCTTATTTACGTAGGAAAATGAAGCATATTGCCGAAACATAAGACATAACAGAGATAATAGTCAGACGCGTATAATCATTTTCACGTCCGTGCAGCAATTTCACAATTGGATGTTTTACTTCGCACAACAATATTGTGCCAAACCTTGTTAGCCGTTGGATTAGAGGGCGGACAAAAGAGTAATTGGAGACAATCAAGTAGGCCTCTTGACGTGAATCGATGGACAGAAATTGCAAATCTTTGGCCGATTTGTTGGGATACCACTCCATTGTGTTTATATAAGACATTTGGTTCAAGTTGCCGGGATAGAACGTTTTGTCATAAATCTCATTATGAAACTGCACAGGAAGCTATGATCCCGAGTAGGATAAAGGAGTTTTCAGGAGCTGTGACAGGGACGACTGGCTTTGCAAACGTTGTCTGCAATATGTCAGTTGTTTCCGTTTCGTTTATTTCTAGGATTTCCTTTCAAGACTGTCTTCGTATCATACTGCTATCGTACCGTATGGCGGCGACAAAAACACTTGGAGACATCTTCCTGTATATCGAAGAGATTATGTCAGTGTTCATTCATTGTGACTTGGGTGATTATTTTGCAACACCTGTTTGTAAAACTAAAACCCGCTTTAAGACCTATATATATTTTTCCTGTTAAATTATGTACTAATGTACTGCAAAATACGGTGTTGCACCTGTGAGTAACCAATATTTCAATGCAAGATGTTGTTTGAGTACAAAGCTTTTAATCAGTGCTAAAAGGTATTCATCAGTAATAATACAAATCATCTCAAAGGAAGATGCATTTTTTCTTGCACCAATAACAAAATAATGGTACACTGTAATTTTATCCGCAGTAAAAATCCCGTAAACGTTTCAATTTCATGTCTGCCATGTCATGGCCAAAGAGCACATTTTAATCAACCTCTCTTGATAAACAGTGAGGCAGATTTTGCGTCACGTACATGAAGACAAATGTATTGAGCTTGCAGACACTGTTTTCGGACAGCTTTCAATACTCGAAGTATGTTTTTTTTACTAAATTTATGAATCAAACATGTTGATATTTAACGACTTTTGTTTGAGTGGTAGTATCTAACTTGCTGTTTATGTAACGGAGTTAGTATAAAAACGGGGTATTATTGCACTTATTAAACGCCAAACAATAATTTTCTAAATGTTAACGTCAATTCCATATTTCATTTTCGTTCAAATTGAAAGATTCTTTACACATCATGTGAAAAATATTTAGATAACGTTTTTTATAATAGCAATTTATTTTAAGAAACAAATCTACCGATTACATATACATAAGTGGCAATATTATATATCTGAAAAACTACCGGTTATGTGTTGTGATTTTGTCATTAAGTCATTTATTCGGGTGTCTCTTTGTTTTCCTCGTCTAAATTAAGAAAAGTAATTTTGTCAATTCCTGGTAAATGTGTTTTCGGTAATGGTAACAATTAGGTGGGCTAAATATTCCCGGAAAAGTGTGAGTTAAATGACCGCAGTAACAGTTTTAGTGTTGATAAGGGCCTACACCCCAACAATCACGTGCCACACCTTATAGGACTAAAGGAGAGCATGTGCTCTTTGATCACTGACAAATGTTTATTAAGTTAATAAAAATGATCGGATACAATGCACTGACGACTACAGTGCATTCTGTACGGTGCCCATATATGGAATAACATTTTTTACTAAAAATTACTAGGTGCAAACAACTGTTTGAACTCATAATAAACGCCATTGAGAGTGTCAACGATATAATTTATTTTCTAACATGCAAAACTAAACGGTCACAATTATTTGCATACATATATATGCATGAATATGTTCGATTCCTGTTGGCAAAGAAATGAACCCCCGTGTTCTGTGACCTACACAACCCGGAACAGTCATTACAACAGAGATACAAACATGCAGGCAAACAAGAAAATACATTTGAATATGGTTATTTTAAAAGTAGTAAATTATTTTACTAAAGGGTTTGAAGCCTATTTTATTGGCGGTGTATATTCACAGTTCTGATTTAGTTGGCCATTTTAACACAATATATGTTTACGCATATTGTTTATGTACGCTCCTTTTCACAAACAATCACTGTACACAACTTTTTACTAACGGTTCAATGAAAATATTTAAAATAAACGAAAGCCGTTTGTACTGCATTGGTCATGTGTTATGCCATAAAAAGAGTATGTTCCAATTGTCACATGCTTTATATCCAATTCACACAAAATATGAATCACAACAAAATCGGCCAAATTAAAAAGATTTACTTTTTTATGTGAACATATTAGCGATAGATCATAAAAAGTGGACATCCCCCAATTTTTTTTTATATAATTCGCTCAAAAGACGTACTTAATTCTTTAATTAATAACGCCAATTGTAATAATCTAATTTATCCTAGGCGAACAACAACAACAAATTATGCTGTTTACAAATGTCAAATTGTTTAAACTCCAAACACAAGTTCTAGGAGTAAGAATTTTTTTCTAACAAGCTATTCATTCATTCTTAAAATAAACAAACACTGACAGCCGTTATTTCAGAAAACAGACAAAATACCCAATCTATATAGTCGTTTAAATATATTGCATGAAGTTCATTGTTGATTTTCAGAGTTTTATTTTATTTCTATATTTGAGTGTGAATAATTACAATATACCCAAAACTCTTAGAGATATCATAGACGATTCATAAAAAGAAACATAATCATACTATGTTTTTACAGTGTCATATTTGTTCTTTGGGATCTAATAAAAATAATATGTAATTACAAAAGGTTTTAAAAGGCAAGGTTCATGCATAAAACGGTTAAGTAGGCAAAGAGTACTGGAAGAATGCGGTGAACGATGTGCACAGTTTCCATCACATCCGTTATCTACACTCCCCGTTATCTACCGTATTGTAGAGACATCAGAGCAAAAGGCATGCACATTTTCACAATCACACAAGTTTAACATTAAAGTATTCCAAATTTCAATTTTGATGTCATACTTTTCTGAGTATAGAAAATAAATTAATAGTAGGAAATGAAAGATTAATGGCAAAACAATTTTACTGATTAGATATATCTATTTTCATAAATGACAGCAGTTTTTATGTTAAAAACGGAACATTTACCAAAATAGATAATAAATGGATGTGCCAAACACAATGTAACAATAACCTGCGCATTCCCTAAACAGAGTACATACACCATGTACGTAAATCCCCAGAGAGGGTTATGTACAGAAGAAGAAGAAGAAGAAGAAGAAGAAGAAGAAGAAGAAGAAGAAGAAGAAGAAGAAGAAGAAGAAGAAGAAGAAAAATAATAAGAAGAGTAGTTATCAAAGTAAGACGTTGGGGTTGAGGTTTAAAACATATATTTCCAAGTTTTTCCTTTTTAACCAAATACAGATAAAGCCCACATACACAGATGCATATGTTTTAAGTTAGAATATTTGTAATTGACTTCGAGGGTTACACATTTGTATTTTTTATCAAAATACAAGATTTGTCTCATTAAAATGTGATATATATTATAATTTTACTTTTCAACCATATAAAATTATTTTTAAAATGCATGCTACCTTTATATTGCTTAAATTAAATTAAAGGGAATCAATTTTACACCTTATTACATTATGAATAGGATGATTTTTTTTCAATCTGTTTATAAAATAAAATAAGCAAAAACCGTGAAAAACGGTGTGGTGGATCGTTTCTAAATGGCATATATTTAAATAAAATAAAGTTTTTTAAACTTCTACCTAGCTGCAATTCTGTGCATCCATTACAAATATACTACCTTAACATAATGAATGGCGTTTTGTCATTCTCGTGCAGTTCACACACGCATCGTCTCTGAGCTAGATAGAACCGTTTATGTTCTGCAATCTAAAAGCCAATCTGTCACATTATGACAAAACCACGAGTCGCGAACATGCATGATCTCTACATGTACTTGTTGTATGCATTTAGCCATAGTTATATGCATTTAACCTTACAAGTATATGTTTTGTAATATATATAATAAAAATGTAATATAATTTAGTTTGTTTTTATCAGTTATTGACGTATGCTGCCTTATTTAATTTGAAAAAGGGAAAAGAAACATACTAAGCAAACTATCCAAATGGTACACAAAATTGCTCGGTCCGACATGATGTTTAAACTGTGTTCGTCAGATGATCAAAAATGACAAACTTTTTGCATTGAAGAAGCTTAAATGACACAATATTTAAGGCATTACTCATTAGCAAGTTTTGTCAGTAGACTTTTGAGTAATATAGCGACTACTACAATGTATGTATTGAACACGACACTACTTTCGTTGTCTACCTTGGCCAAAACCATATCCAGATCTCAACCCCATAACACACGTTTTAGGGTTCGCAGTCAGAGCACGTCAAACTGCTGCAACTAACCTTGCTGAACACAAGCAAACCCTCCCCTTAGACATAATACAGATTCCAGAATATTGACAAGACGACTGGTCTCATGTATGATGAAACCATGCCATGTTTTAGGAAGGTAGAGGGACACAACTTCTATTAGTGACACTTTACTTAAAAGGGAAGCCACCAGGAAGCATAGGCTGCATGGGAAAACAGCAGCCTCGATTTTATTGAAGCTGTTCATCAGTGGTAATGAAAGATGCCACACCACTGATGCCCCCCACCCCTAGCGCATGAGAGGAGCCCTATTTCCAAATGTAAACAACATAAAATTCATGATCCCTGAGGACCAGACAAATATAACTACACAATAATGAAGTACGGGGCGACATTTCACAGCCGTCACACAGACATTTAACGCTAGCTGTAGTAAGTTTAATTAAACTGAAAAAGGGAAAGCCCTCAGTATTTCCATAAAAATCTTTTATTTTGATACAGTTAACATTTCAAGAATATGTTATATGTCTATGCTTTATCATGTAAAATGGTAAATAAAATAGTGTAAATGTTGGCAGTATTTTTTATATTTTATCGTATGTAATCGTTTCCTAACGAGTGTTTCATTGAGTACTTTTTGAGTGATCGTCCTTTGTGCACAAAATAATATATATGGCAAGTTGGAGTTGGGAATGCTTGTACATGTATATACACTTGTTTTACAAAACTAGTTAGTGTTTTAATGAACTTCCCAATATTATGTACACAGTCCTCCTTTTACTTTTTGTTAACTCATTTAAAGATGCTAGGTCTGTATCTTTATACCCTTAAAATCGGTTAAAAATCATGCAATATGTTAAGTATACTCAATAAATAACTATTGCAAAAGGAATTGCAAATTTTGTGACAAATAATGTGTTTTTGGACAAAAAGTAAAAACACATCAACAACAAAACAAAACAATCAAACATAAAAACCCTTGCCGGAGCCGGGAATTGAACCCGGGACCTCTTGCACCCAAAGCGGATGCGTTACCACTGCACCACCGAGTCAACTGAGAGTATCGATTGTAGTCAAGCTATTTTACTGTTTCGACGCAATGGGGCGAAACGTAAATAAACAAAGCCGAATTTGCGGGCCACACATTTTCAACAAATTCATTTTTCTCTAATATTTTTACATGCATGAATAACTGTATTTGGCAGTTTCTCACATTTACGGGAGTAGGTATCACTGCGTAAATATGGTTAAAATGTGAGATGTAAACAATTCTCACCTAAAAGATACAGACCTAGCATCTTTAAATGAATTGGTAACTTGCAATGAAATCAGCCAACCAAATATACACATTTCAGGCCAAAATACAAATTCTAAACCAACATCGATATATATATAATGAAGAATGATAACAATAAATATTTGCAAACCTACATTCTTGTGACATTCTACAATGTGGCTATTGTCGATATTTGCAACTAACCTGCTTTAGTGTCTTGTAAATGAGTGTTTTACCATGATAGTTTATAAAGCTGGGATTCAGTTTAATCACTGCTCGATACCAACACGCTTTCAGTCACAAACATTCAAAGCCAATAGTGAATGGTCAAGGAAACCAATCATAGACATATAAATATTTTTCTTATGTCTATGAAACCAATGCATACATCCGCAAAACTGCAATCCCCCCCCCTTTTAATACTGCCCCTTTGTTAATGTGATAATGTTTATCACAAACAGGAAATACGCTTTATTTTGTATTAACTATGTCAGATTGTCACCTGGTAATCATAACCCTAATCCATTGGATTAAAACTGACCATTTAGTGATGATGCACTGTTATTGCACTGTTATAAATGATAATGATTGACAGTTGTATTAACCACAACATTAATTGACGAGTCTCTTTGAATGTTGCGTTTAGTGTTTAACATAAAACTCGGGGTGCCTCTGCATGACAAAGTACAGCACGTGTTAACGTCGGTGTTAATGTGTTAAAATGAAATATTACTTCACATGTTGAAAAGTATGTTAAAGAAGGTATACAGCGGTCTGCGTGAAAATGAAGGTCATAACACAATCTAAAACATCAATCATATTTTTAAACACATGATTTTACTCATGCACAGGCGGTAAAATAAAAACAAGTTGTAGTAAATGATCGACATTAACCTCATTTAAAGGCCCATTTGTGTTTAGAATCACCAAATTTAATATAAAAAACTAGTGTTCCATTTAAAACAGTTAATAGTAACGTTACTATTGACGACCTACTTTCGTTTTAATTATAAGTTGTTGTTAAGATAAAAATAAAATAAATATATAAAATATTTTTTCACTAGCCCAGTCATTAAATGTTTTATAATTTGGCACGAAAAGCAATCGGCGATATCGGAGATTTACGGAAATAATACGCGCATGCGCGTTCGGCATCGATTTGAAATTTGAAATGTGTTTATTACCCAGAATGCACCAAACGTCTAATAATAGGTATAATCCGAACGGTTATCCGAGCTTACGAGTCACACCGATTGCTTGCGGTCTTGAGGCGCCAAAACGGCATGGTAAAAACACGGCTTTTTTATCCACCTGCATCCTTCTTATTCTTCCATCCGTAATTATCAACAATAAAGATTTGCTAAAAACACGGTTGATTTTCAACTTTTATGCACAACTATCATTTAAAAAACGATTGGAATAATTTCTTGGTGCTGAACACTAATGCACCTTTAAAATATAATGGTTAGCCCTTAAATAATTAGTTATGTTTTCTAAAGAGATAACATAAATGATATTGAGAAACTAGAAGACTATTTCGGAACAATCCTAAGGAAAATAACATTGGAACAAAAACAAAAAAGATATGCAAAAAGCATATAAAACATGATTTAAGTGAGCAGAGAATATAGTTTTCAGCATATCTATTATCTATACGTTCTAGCATAAGTTTTCCATGTGGCATTTTAATGCGTCGTATGCAGTTATGTTTTCTTCATCATACAATGAGGTTTCCATGCATTGTTCAATATTCAAAACATTTAATTGTAAATCATGGTTGATTAACCCTTTGAGGGAAAATCTAACCTTTCCAAGTGTTTTGAATCAATGAATTACACAATGAATTACTACTTAATTAATATAGCACTTCATATCCTGAACCTGTTCATTAAGAATATATACGATATATTTATAATGTAATTTTTTTCGACGTAGTCTTCTATTGTTTAAAAATGTATCCACACAGTTTTATTTTGCACTTTAATTTGGGCTCAACTAACAAAACTATAATAAACTAGTAAAGTCTTAATTTATTGCTCTCCTTTATAATCTTACTTAGACATAAAACATAACAGTGATTAATTAATATTGAAAAGCTACAGTCCTCTTTTGTCAAAATGTCAGAGATCTTTGACGTGGTAGATTTCCTCTGATTTCCGTGCTCAGCAAGTGCATAAAGTTTCATTCTAAAGGCATTATAAGTGATTTTAGTACAAAACAAATACAGAACATGAATGGTTTATAAGATGTGACATTTTATTATTATTTTAACAAAAATAAAAATAAAAGGAACATAGTTTGGTCATGCTGCACATTAGAGTCACTAGCGGATCCTGTGTTAGGTCCCCCTTAACGGCTGCGCACCTATTATTTGTTAATGCCCAAACGCTAAGTTTTTTCGCTCGATTCGCAAATAAAAATATTTCAAAAAGCCTTTCAACGCGGGGACTTTATCCAATCAATAGCGATTTCAAGGAATACACTCCCAAATACAACAAAGTAACAAGATATCTAAAATAAATTTTAATGCCCCAGGTATAGGTATAAATTTTATTTTCTGCGTAATGTATGTACATTTCATGTAGTAAATAGAGAATTTTCCAAAAAGAAACAATAGGGCACAGAGGACCACTAATGTTGTCCACCAAATATTGGTAGAGGACCTCTAGATGATGTTATACATCAAATGTGAAAGCTCTGGGCCTTGTACTTTCAGACAAGACAATTTTTGAAAATTGCATTCTGAAAACCTAATTTTTGACCCCGTGACCTACTTATGCAACCAATCAGAACCATTTGAACAATTTCGGTAGGGGACCACTCAGGAATCATTCCTGTTGAGTTTGGTCAAATTCCCATTAGCGGTTCACGAACAGAAGTCGTTTGAAGATTTCCTAATATAATTCAATGTAAAATTGTGACCAACGGGGCGGGGTCAATCTTATCCCCTGGGTCAAAATTTGAACAACTTTGGTAGAGGACCTCTAGATGATGCTATATACCATATATGAAAGCTCTGGGCCTTGTAGTTTCAGACATGAAGATTTTTGAAAGTTGCATTTTAAAAACCTATTTTTTGACACTGTGACCTACTTATGCAACCAATCAGAACCATTTGAAATTTTTGTTAGAGGACCACCAAGTGGGACCATTCCTGTTGAGTTTGGTCAAATTCCCATTAGCGGCTCAAGACAAGAAGTCGTTTGAAGATTTCTTTATATAATTCAATGTAAAATTGTGACCCCTGGGGCGGGGTCAATTTTGACCCCAGGTACATAGTTTTAACAACTTTGGTAGAGGACCTCTAGATGATGCTATATACCAAATATGAAAGCTCTGGGCCTTGTAGTTTCAGACAAGAAGATTTTTGAAAGTTTATTTTGTAAACCTATTTTTTGACCCTGTGACCTACGTATGCAACCAACTGGAACGGTTTGAACAACTTTGGTAGAGGAACAGGGATCATTCCTGTGAAGTTTGGTCAAAATGAGCGGTTTCAGAGGAGAAGATGTTTAAGTAAAAAAGTTTACGCACAAAGCACGACATTTGTTTAGACATTTGTTAAGTGACATTAATTCAAAGTGTACATTAATGCTGTGTCCATAAACCAAGAGCAAACATAACCAGACAGAAACAAAGGTCACCTCTGGTTCCTACGGCATGCTCGCCAACCCATATCCCGAATCAAGTATGACAGTTTTCAGTTAATGACACGAGATTATGCACCATTTTAGGTCGTCTCATCAGAAAAGAGATAAGCCAACTAACCGTCATGATGTCATAACTATGTGAAAGTCGGCTTCTGTCCAGCAAGTAAACATAGGCAAACATACGTACACAGGCATAATTATTAAAAAACAAAAGAATAAATTAGTAAGCCATTAATATAAATATATATTTTGGGGCAGCATTATATTAATATTAAAACAACAAACATATTTCGAAACTATTTATTGATATTTTTTTTCAATTTATAAATCATTCAATATAAATAATAATCAGTAAAAAGCCATACAATTCTAGCAACACAACAAAATAAAAAATTAACCAGAAGTTATTCAACAATGTAAATATATTTCATGATTTATAAAGCATTCAATTCACTTGTACATTTCCAGACTCACAGACTTTTAATTACAGACCGCCTTTGCAGACAGAGGAAGATCTAGGCAAAACATATCAACAATACAGTAATTAACAAACTCTCATTTTGCTGCTGTTTTCAGCATTAAATATGGGATGTTTCTTCCTGATTTATTGCAACATGTGTTTATGTGCCTGCTAAACTGTTCACATAAATAATATTTCAACTTTTGACAAGTTTGTTGAGGTATTGAGGATGTTACTCAACAGTCCCAAAGATTACAAGACCTTTGAAGAAAAGTTTACCAACACAGAAAGAACAAAATGTAGCAAAACAAAACTCACAAAATACTCTGCATTTATACACGCATTCTAGGATAAATGGACACATTTGATGAACATGTACATTCATGAGCAAGGAATGTATGAGATCAACTTGTATGGAAGTCAAACATAAAACATACATATTAATACATTTGTTACAGTTTAGTTTTAATTAAATTTCCTTCACTGTGTACACGATTAAATAAAGATCAAAGACATACATTGTAATCCACTTGACTATGAACCAAATAACTTTGTTAGTAATTTAGAGACTATAACTGATGATTAAAAACTTTGAATTGTTTACCAATCAAACAACGTCTTCCCATGACTTTTTAAAATGTTCTCTTATTTCTTTAAATTTGACAACAGTTTCAATGAAAAACGTTTAACAAGCGGAGATGTACAGTTGTATCTTACAATGTTGAATTTAGGAAGTTTATATATTGTGGTTTAATTTTCGAGACAACTGAAGGTATCGTTTAAAAACAAGCTATTTAATTAAGGTTGATGATTTGGTTCTGTGGAAAAAATATAAGCTGTTGATAAAAATCTGTGCACATAATTATATAATAGGTACTAAAGTTTAAAAAAATACTTTTCGATCATTGTGCCCAACGTCACCATGGACACGTCATTTCTTGCGGACAACTGCAAATCTATGTGTGTTCGTAATAAAGACATGAGATATTTCTAAGGAACGCAAACATCATCAACGTAATTAACGTAATTAGTCAAAACATCAATAAACAAAGCCAAATTTGCGGGCCCACTTTTTCAACAAAGTCGTTTTACCTGTAATATTTTAACATGCATGAATAAGTATATTTGGCATTTGCTTATATTTACGGGAGTATGCTTCACTGCTTAAGTATTGTTAAAAAGTAAGATGTAAACAATTCTGGTCAAAAGAAGTGGTAAGTGTCCCCAGATTTCCGTGCTTAACAAGTGTATAAATTTGAAATGTAAAGACATGATAAATTGTTTGTGGTACTTTTGGGTCGGCAGAGCCAGAGTTAACGAGTTTCCAAACCCTTGACAAACTCTATTAGTCTAAAAATAGATTGTGTGAAACCTAATATTCCTCATGACTCATGCAGATAAAAAGTAGTTCTAATTTTCAAAAGCTCCTGTTCAATTGTACAGAGAATTACATATCTTGAAATGATGTGCAAAATGGTAAAGACTATATTTCAAATTATCATTATAAGAAAAAATCATTCACTTAATATCCGCGGGTTCTAAAAACAGTAATGACCGCATACCCTTTTAGCAAATCGGAAGGCTCCAATTCGAGAGGTGTGTCCACCATAATTTCGGGCGGCTACTAAAACCCGGGATCGGATGGGACTGGTCGGGATCGGCCGGGACCCGGTCCCGGGTTAAATCATTTGGCACTTTTAGATCCCAGGTCCCGGGTTTTGATGTTATCGCGATCACTGATATTATCTGTTTCTTGTCTCTGGGTATTAACGATAGTGACGCGATGTGTATCGCTATATCTCGTCTAATAGATTTGCTACAGAGAATTGACCAGTTGTATTTTATATTTTATACTAATATTTCATAATGTATGTATTATGATATAAGTATATATGATATTATATAATATATAATAACATATGTCATATAACATATAAATATTTTTTGGTTTTAATGTTTTATTTTTATTATCCACTTAAAATAGAATTAAATAAAATTATATAATGTCATATAATACATTATATTATAGTATATATCATAATATATTAAGAAGTCAAATGCTCGACTGAAATTCCAATACCGAAAACAAAGTTTTCTTAACCAATACACCTTGAAACTCTTGGTTATGTCCCTTATTCAGTGCCATTTTGACTATGCCTCTTCAGCTTGGTTTAACAGTCTAACACAGGACTTAAAATATAAACTGCAGTAGCATCCAGAGTCAATCAAATTATACTTCGCATGTTTTTAAAATGAATTCAAAGCTTGCCCCATCCTACCTAAATGACCATTTTACACCTGTTATGAATATTCATGAAAAAATACAAGGTTCAGGGTAAAGGGGTTTGGCATGAAATCGTTTGCCTACAATGGTTGTGCCCTCTGGAATGCTTTACCACAAAATGACAGAGATGCCAAAACTGTGTCATCTTTTAAAGACATTACCAATGAACATATTTTTAATCTTTGTAAATGTGTTTTAGTCAATCTATTTTATACTTATACTGTATATACAGAATATTCATCTTACTGATATAATAGATATATTGTTTCTAATGTGTCATAAACAAACTTGATGGTATTGTGATTATTGCAACAGTTAGTATGTACAATGTGATAAGAATCAAACCTATTCAGTCATTTTTTTCATTGTGTTGCCCTGTATTATTTTGTTGCTAGATTCACATGTGTATGTAATTCATTCATTATATCTTATTTATTTTAACTACAAATGTCTTTCATAAGCAATGCCAATTCATTTCATTTAGACTGTGATATTTTCTTTTGTCATACAATATTATATATAAAGGACCACAATGGAAATAAGAGTTTATATTAACCTCTTTTTGTGTATTCCTTGATATGTAATGTTGAGTGACATGGCCTATTGTTTAGCATGATTCATACATATTTGTTATATGTTGATATGTATGAATATTGTTGCAATTAAATGCCATGTTTCTTTGTTCATTATGTATTGAAATAAATATATCTATCTATCTATATAATTTTATAAAAGGCTACGCATACATAACTTTCTTTATTATGGTAAAAATACTTGACACATTGTTATAAAAATGTTTATATAATGTTGTATTAAAATATATGTAGTATTACATAACGTCAAATATAATATTATATATAATAATTAATTTTTTTGATGACCGACCCTTCAGTACCTTCAGTTTTTTATTTATTTAAGTAAGTCTTTACTTGATCAAAATACATGCTAGAGGTATAAAAACGGATCTGAAACCCCAGATACCGGCAGTGATGATAAGTTATTTATGATGTCCGTGCTTTACAAGTAAAATCGTTAGGAGTCCTCAGATTTTGAAGCTTAGTAAGTGCATGATGTTTAAATGTAAAGACATAAGTTATTTATGGTATATCATTTTCAAAAAATAAAATTTCTTACCCAAATATTTTTAGGTCAAATGGGGACAAAACTTAGTAAAAAATGCAGGTCTGAGATTTTAAACCTGGCTTGAGTCCTCCGATTTGATGCTTTGTAAACGTATAAAGGAAATTCACTGAATCAGTACATGAATAGTTTAGAAGATGTGACATTTTATGTAAAGCCGTAAATCGTTTATGGTTGATGATGCTCTATTAAACTTCTGAACCAAGAATTTAGTAGTTCAAAAGGGGACATAGCTTGGTTAAAATGCTGTAAAAGTAATTACATGTACATGTAAATTGGTATTAGACCTTAGAGCAGGGAATTGAACCCGGAACATCGACAACACCAGGCGAGCACTGATCTTGTTCACTACAGTCCCACACTGAATGGGTGAGACCGTTGAGCTTAAATAGAAAATATTTGGGGAAAAAAATCAGCGCATGGACATTATCCAAAAAGAAGCTAATTAAAATAATAGCATCATCAAGTAACGAAATGTCTCAAAAAATAGTCAATGCCCCAGGTGTACAATTTCAATGTTCTGCGTACAGTATGTACATGTACATTTTATCTAGTAAATAAAAAAAGACGACAACTACTTTTAGGGGTAGAAAAGAACAACAAAGTTAACTTATGCAATATTTCAATTTCTTTAAACATAAACAAACAAAGACGTAAAATTAATAATGATTTTATTGATGCAAACAAGTGGTGTTCATTGTTAACATGAATTTTCAGAGTTTTTGTAGTTAATCCTAAGTATTTTAGGAATAACATTGAAGTCATTGAACAAAACATTATCATGACAATAAAAAATCATATGTGTTCATAATTGAAAAGAGGCAATTAAAAAACCATTGAACAGCAAGGTACATGCATAAAACGGAAGGTAGGCGGGCAAAAAGTAACATAAGAATGCGGTGAACGGTGGGCACAGTAATTTCCATCACATCCATTATCTACACTCCTTGTTATCTACCGTATTGTAAAGTCATCAAAGCCAAGGTCTTGCACATTTCGACTGTCATACTCTTAAAGTAACTTCAAAGTATTTCTATTTCAAATCGTGGTGTATTGTTCTCTCATTAAAGAAATATTTTTTTCTAATTAGAAATCAAAACTTCTGTATGCGAGATTTAGCTAATAACCACTACTCTTCAAATTCCGATTTATGGAAAGTTTTAAAACATAAAGATTACTTTCACATTCCTATAAAAATGATTAAAAAACAGAACCCGCAAAAATGCGATCGAAACGAGCACTGATCCGCTGTGCTTATGGCGCAGACCTTTAAAGGAATAACATGTAAGCTTATAGGCATTTCTTATATAAAAAAGCCTTAAGCCCCGAACATAATCTATAGCAAAGTATTTTGCTGTGTTAAAACGAGGTAGAATGCATAGTTCCTAAAAACTTCAATCTCTTTTCCTTTCTGTACCTTTCTTTTGTTCTTGTTATAAGGTTTATTACAAACAGGAAGTATGTATTTACAAGGTAAGATTGTCACCTGACACTCATAAGCCTAATCCATTAGAATTGACCATATGCTGTTTTAAATAATCATGATTGACAATTAGGAAACTGTCCATTTCCGACAAAATCATAATATTCTTTTTAACAACTTATGGACACTGTAACAGTAAAACGATCGTTATTTGTCACAAGCACATTTACAATGCTATGTGTGTGTACATTTGTTACAGTTCTTCCAGTCAAGTAAAGCTGCTTCAGAATGAAAATCTCGCACGAAACAGATTGAATGGCAAACAATTTCACATTTGACTGATTTATTACATTTGTTTTACATTAAATGGCTTAAGCAGTCATTCATTGAAAAGCGGAAGCAATCTGCGTATTTTGTGTAAATGAAATGCTCAATATAGTCGTTTATTTCATAAAATCAATTTCAATTAAATTCGAAAAATATAGAATCACAAATAAATATAAATCGTTATGTATTGTCAACACAAACTCCAATGACGAAATGGTGATAATGTAATCCTCAAATGTGTTTTTTCCAAATATGATATGAGACCAAATATTAACGTTGGAACAGAAAGTAATGTGCAATAGCATAAGCAAATACGGGTTTATGGGAGAATATAGTTTTCAGCATGTATTATTGTGTTATTTTTCTAACAAAAGTTTTTCATATGGCAGTTCAATGCCTTGCATACAAGGATGTTTTCTTCATCATAGTGTAGACTCATGTCACAGACGTGAGATACGCGTATAAACCATAGTTTAAGATCAATTAAGTCCATATGTGGCAATAAAAACGTAATAGCATGAACTATTCTTGAAAGTCTATATATTTCATTAGTTAGTTTTGTCCTTGATTTAGCGCATTTCGACCTTGTTTAGGTCATATCAAGCCGGTCAGTCTAAAGCTGAACAGGTCTCACTTCGAGCTGAAAAATCACTTCTTGGCTAGACATTTGTTATTTTCTTTTTGAGTAACATTAAAGGAACTAGAGCACAGCATTTGGGGTTGGAAAGTACATAAATCTAAAAATATAATTGATGAAATGTGATGTTGAATGTCTGACTCATAAAAATATTATGACAACATATTTAAAAAGATGAAAAATGCATGAAAACTGAGGTAAATCTTTTTTCTGTCCCATGGACAAGAACAGGATTCCCCCTCATATAAACGAGCAAAATTCTAGAAACAAAACAAACACAAGTCAGCCACATGTGTTAATATGTAATTATATAATGAAGTATAATTACAATGAAATATGGAGAATTGTTGAGAGTGAAACACTTAACCGTTGTATTCCTCTAACTGGCAATTATCGACATAGGCAACTTACCTGATGCTCTGCTGTCTCGTGACTCCGGTGAATAACCATGGCAGCAAAGAAGCAAAGAATAATGCACTCGAACTGATCTCTTTATAACCCAAACCATACTTTTATTTAGTAGTCAAAAAGGGGCATAGCTTAGTTAAAATGCTATTAAATTGGTATTAGACCTTATAGCAGGAAATTGAACCCGCAACTTCGACAACACCAGGCGAGTACTGATCTTGTTCACTACAGTCCCACACTGATTGGGAGAAACCGTTAACTTAAATAGAAAATATTTATTAAAAAAAACTTTGACCGCGGAGACTATCCAAAAAGAAGCTAATTATTTTTTTCATAAAAACAGAATCCGCACAAAAAGCGAGCGAAACGAGCACTGGTCCGCTGTGCTTATGACACAGACCTTTATAGGAATGACATGTAAGCTTATATAGGCATTTCTTATATAAAAAAGTCTTTAGCCCCGAACATAATCTATAGACAAGTATTTTGCTGTGTTAAATCGGGGTAGAATGCATAGTTCCTTAAAACTTCAATCTCCTTTCCTTTCTGTACCCTTCTTTTGTTCTTGTTATAAGGTTTATAACAAACAGGAAGTACAATTTCTTATGTATTTACAAGGTAAAATTGTCACCTGACACTCGTAAGCCTAATCCATTGGATAAAATTGACCATATGCTTGTTTTAAATAATCATGATTGACAGTTAGGAAACTGCCCATTTCCGACAAAATCATAATATTCTTTTAACAAATTAGGGGACATTGTAACAGTAAAACGATAGTTATTTGCCACATGCACATTTACAATGATCTGCGTACATTTGTTACAGTTCTTCCAGTTAAGTAAAGCTGCTTCAGATTTTTTTTTCAAAATGAAAATCTCGCACGAAGCAGATTGAATGGCAAATTTTTTTCACATTTGACTGATTTATTACATTTGTTTTACATTAAATGACTTTAGCAGTCATACATTGAAAAGCGGAAGCAATCTGCGTATTTTGTGTAAATGAAATGCTCAATATAGTCGTTTATTTCATAAAATCAATTTCAATTAAATTCGGAAAAATATAGAATCACAAATAAATATAATTTGTTATGTATTGTCAACACAAACTCCAATGACGAAATGGTGATAATGTAATCCCTCAAATTTGTGTTTTCCAAAGATGATATGAGACCAAATATTAACTTTGGAACAGAAAGTATTGTGCAATAGCATAAGCATATATACGAGTTAATGGGAGAATATAGTTTTCAACATGAATTATTGTGTTATTTTTCTAGCAAAAGCTTTCCATATGGCAGTTCAATGCCTTGCATACAAGGATGTTTTCTTCATCATAGTGTAGACTCATGTCACAGACGTGAGAAACGCGTATAAACCATAGTTAAAAGTCAATTAAGTCCATCTGTGGCAATAACTATTCTTGAAAGTCTATATATTTCATTAGTTAGTTTTGTCCTTGATTCAGCGCATTTCGACCTTGTTTAGGTTATATCAAGCCGGTCAGTCTAAAGCTGAACAGGTCTCACTTCGAGCTGAAAAATCACTTCTTGGCTAGACATTTGTTATTTTCTTTTTGAGTAACATTAAAGGAACTAGAGCACAGCATTTTGGGTTGGAAAGTACATATCTAAAAATATAATTTAGACGTGATGAAATGTGATGTTGAATGTCTGAGTCATAAAAATATTATGTCGAAACATGCATGAAAACTGAGGTAAATCATTTTTCTGTCCCATGGACAAGAACAGGATTCACCCTCATATTATAAACGGGCATAATTCTGGAAACAAAACAAACACAAGTAAGCTACTTGTATAAAATATGTAATTATATAATGAAGTATAATGAATTATGGAGAATTGTTGAGAAAGAAACACTTAACCGTGGTATTCCCCTAACTGGCTATTATCGACATAGGCAACTTACCTGGTCTGCTGTCTCGTTACTGCGGTAAATAAATATGGCAGCAAAGAAGCAAAGAATAATGCACTCGAACTGATCTCTTTGCAACCCAAACCATACTGTCATAAAATAGACCTTTTACACAAATCGTGAACGGTCAAGGGAAACTGTTTCTACTACATGTACATAATGCTCAACAAACAAGTCTAATCGGTTTTAGATGTTTTCAGTAAGTGAATATCAAAATTCACTGTATTTGAAGAAACAACATACCCAAACATGCAGTGTTACCATGTAAGAAAAGGGATAGCAATTTAGAATGGAATTAGACGGGTGCTTTCGGAAACGAAAGCAATCACGTCTCCTCCCGTATGTCACTGGATGGAATCAAAATGTTTTGTAGAGGAAGGTGAAATCGTAAACTAGAGATATCAAAGAAGGTGATGAATACCCCAAATGCAACATGGAAAAGAGGGTTAATTTTTACCTTGACCTTAAACAAACCTTGGTCAAACATAGGCACTGCACATCGTCTCATCATAGCTAACATTTCAGGAAAGTTATTTGTAAATCCCACCAGGGGTTCAAAAGATAAAGAGCGGACTCAAAATACAGTCATACAATGTTT
>Ga0224511_10000194_pt1 | contig 24148 bp, 15 predicted proteins | sample SF_May12_sed_USG_2_FD_169988 | JGI IMG/M metagenome (GOLD analysis project Ga0224511, IMG submission 169988) | Sediment microbial communities from San Francisco Bay, California, United States - SF_May12_sed_USGS_8_1 | ecosystem: Environmental > Aquatic > Marine > Sediment | place: USA...
CTGCTTCTGCTGTGAAAAGTCCCCAAGTTTCTAAAGCTGAGTTTCAAAGTTCGGACTAGTTTAATTCAGAGTTGGTTTTGGCCCTTGGACCTAAAAAACCTACACACTGTATTCATAGGCAGATCCTTTTCAAAAGTGAGCCGCATCTTTGGAGGCCACCGTATGGGACCCGGGAAGTCATTCTTCACAAACTCTGTTTGAGTTATTACAGCAGGAAACAACTTGTTTAGCTCGGTCGATGTAAGTAGGCGTGTCAGAAAAGCTTGAAATACTTTTGTTTCCAGGAGAAAAATTAAGACGCAATCGCATGAGCTCATCAAGATTGCTTAACACGTTTAGCGCACTAAGAGCCACCGATTTTGAGGCAAGGAGTTGCATGTAGTCCCCAAGCTACCTTCGGCTTCCGAGCGGTAGGCTGGGCACACCTGGCTGCACGGGATTATCTGGAACTCGTGGTTTATCCGGGACATACATGTCCATACATCTTTCACATGGTCGATCATCTATTATGGGGTCACGGTAAGGAATGAATTAATCTTTTAGAGAGGCAATCTGGGCTCCAATTACGTTATTGCAACAGGTGAGATTTCCGGCCAACTTAATCCACCGACATGAGCATAACTAATTTATGCGAGCTCTCACTCAAATTTTGATTAATACTGTCCCTAATTAATCTTTATAATAATAGAGCTTACTACACTAATCCCTTGAGGAGGATGCTACATAGGACGATGGATTATCAGTAAGTCAGGCATTCTCTCTCAAACCATCATGCTGGCTCCACGGATTCTGGTCACTCTCCTGATTGTCTTGGCTGGTAGGTCTTTTGTGGAATACTTTTACACTTCCTATATCAATTGATTGAAACATTTATTTACATTAGTAATCAAATCGAGGTAAAAGTATCTTTTTGTAATTGAGCCTAGTAATGGTAAAGTTGGGCAAATCAAAACCTGGGAAAACCTGGGAAAACCTGGGAAAACCTGGGAAAACCTGGGAAAACCTGGGAAAACCTGGTCCAAAGAACAAAAACTGAAGCAGTCCAAGTCCCCAGCAGCACTAAGACTTTTATGTCCATGATTGTGTAGTTCCTGATTAGATTCCCTAAAGGCTCAGTTGTCAAGCCATTTGATAACTTAACTATTCACCTCCAAAAATATAAATTACTTAAGCAATGATTTTTCTTAATATTAACTTCGATTATGATCAAGTAGGCATATTTCATTATTAATTAATTTAACTGGTAACAACTCCAAATGAGCAGTTAAAATTATTCATTCTTCTACTGGGGCACTCAGGTCGTCCCCCCTCCCAAGCCTGAGGCTTGTTGGAGCAATAGGAGCTAGGAATTATGTAAGGAGCTCGTTCTCACTGTGGGCGGTCACCCAGAACCTTTTGATCTTGAATCGAGTGCTCTAGCCATTGGGCTATCTCGCTATCCAATTATTTGTGAGTGCCCCACTACCCCACATAACTTGTTAATTTTGATTTGTTACAGCGGAGTCAGTTACTTCTCAGAGACGGAGGCTTTGTAGAAAAGCTCCTGCCCCAACCTGTCCGAAGACATGCCCTAATCCATGTCCTAATAAGGACGAGGATAAGATCTGGGTATTTGGCTATGTTACAAATGGCCACAGACAGAATTTGTAAGTGGTACTTTGGTCAAGCAATACTGCCACTGTGAGATAAGTCTATTTACATCACGGCTAGAGAAATGAGGGAGCCGTTTAGCACAGTGGTAGAGAGTGGGGTTTGCAACCGTGAGAACACGGGTTCGAACACGGGTTCGAATCCTGGTCATGGTGGGCTCCATTGTGAGTACGAGCTTCTCACCCTTATCCTAGCACAAAACAAAAACAGATAAGCTTCACTATGAGGTGGAGCGTTGATACTGACTTGCTCGTGATACTCCATGCTATAAGCTCTAATTGGCACGGAAAAAGAACAAGAATCAATCTGTGTATCTGTGTTTCAGTACAATGATGATGTATAATTTGACAAAATAATTTATTCTGCCTTTTGACATAGAATATCGTAAGGCTAATTCCCATTTAGCTATTACCCAATGAAAAATCAGCATGAAGAGGTGGGGCTGTGTTCAAACCATGCCGATGAGTTTCAGTCCGTCATATGATACCCATGCAGCTCCTACATCTTTACGGGCAGCTCTAGGATGGTCAAAAAGGGATATAGCTCAATGGGAGAGCGATGGGCTCACAATCGAGAGAACCTAGGTTTAAATCCTGGTCAGGGCTCCTCACATGATCCTAGCTCTTACCGGTCCAACAAGTCCTCCGACTTAGGGGGTCTGTTAAATGGGATGACGAAGTGCTTGAATAGAACAATAAAAATGAGCGCCCGGGTAGTACAGGTACGCGTAGTACAACTCAAGAAGTTCGTACTAACAATAGGAATGGGGAGAATGAACTGAGCGGTATTTCACATCAGCTAGTCCAGGCAGTGTGTGATGAGGCTGGAAAGAAATGCCGACATATTCTGCTACCTAAAGCTGAGATGTGCTGGGATCCTGAAACTCAGTTCTCATCAGGTAAATGTACACACAACAATGCTTCACCCAAAAAGTGAGCGAGAAAGTATAACACAATTTAATTGAACAGAACTGATCCCAGGTTTGTTTAATAACGTGTTTTTCCAAACAGATGTAAAGTGCGGATTTGATGGCGCTTAGACCATCTCTACAAACATTTGGCAACAGCATAATTTCCAAAATCCCTGTTGGTTTCTCAATGATGTTTGATGCTTGTATTTTAAGCGTGAAGCGTATAATTTAGGTGCCTGTGTATTTAGAGGATATTTCAGTTTTCAGGATGGGACACTTTAATGTTGCATATTATTATGTAAGATTATCCTTGTTTACGAAACACTCTTTCAGACAGACTGAAACAACCTTACCACAGAAGGTGTATGCCGATTGGTCCCCATACACCTATTACCCTTACCTCGCATTGTAGCCGTGATGCTTGGCATGGTGGATGGCTGCGCTATCATGCCACGTATTCGAGCTGCCGAGCCTCTCATGGATTTCTCAGGAGCTTTTTATAACCCCAAAAATCCTATCTTTTGGAGAAAGGCTGGAACCAAATATATACCAGATGAGACATCGGGAAGAGTTGGTAAGTAAAAAGGTATATACTAAGGCTAAGATACAGAAATATATATAAGTTAAGCTATGCTGCTATCAATGCAGATGGGGATAGCAGGATAGTTTAGTGCACTGGGTCTATGTGAAAGCCTGGGTTAGAATCCCAATCGAGGCATGGTACTATTGTGAGTATGAGTTCCTCGCTTGAATCCTAGCTTTAAACAAGACCAAGCCTCGCTATGAGGTGGAGCAATTATACTGCCCCGTTTGTGGTGGGCCATGCTTAGCCCTGAACGGTAGCGGATAATAAATGCTTGACAGTTATGAAATACCTATGCGTTTGTATATTATATATATATGCTATACATCCATCCACAGAATTTATACTACACCTACCTGCAGCAACTATGGTATACCCATATAATAGCATGCATCCATCAATGGTGTGTGCTTGGCTACCCTGTTGCACAAATTGTGCTAATATCCATCCGCAACATTATGTCATTGTCACATGCACGACTTTGTAGAATTGAACACTACGTAAAATCTATTATTTTTTCGCATTTTACTAGGTGGGATTCATCATAGATTGATCTACCTTTTACTCAAATGCTTTTAGAATATGCATTAATTTTTTTGTCCCGTCAAATTGCCATTAGTGATTTAATCTTACAGTTATTGTCCACTTCACATAAAAAATTCCGTCCCATAAAAACTAACAGTTCGTTTTAATTGTAAGAGGTCTCAGTCATGACGTATGTACATGGGATGATAGACTGATTGTAGTCTACTTTGAGAATTTCCATGGTGACTGTTTTGACCGAGTGATAAAGAAGGCGGGACTAAAGCCACAGAGAGTCCACAAGCTTAGCTATACAGATGCGTTGGCAAGCCTGTTAACCGGAAATGAAGGAGTATGTATGCTTTTACTATTTACTTAAATCATTATTTAAGCGATGCTGTATACCCCTGGTATTAAGCACTAAAATCTATATGCTATGGGTCACTGCACAATTCAATTGAGTCAATTCAACCAAAGTAATGAAGAATTTTAAAAATACAACCAAGATCGAATGTCCATGATCAACATTGGTTAGTGGTTAAGTTTGAAATCAGAGTATGACACACTTTATATCTATTTACATACCATTTGCACTTTCTGGAGAATTGGACTTGGTCGGACTCAAAGGCAGCAATTGGTTAAAAATAACTGCAAACTCTTAGGCATTATTTTGACATTTATTCACTGTGACAGAGTGGCAGAGGTTTTGGATAGTTCAACGGCTAGAGCCTTCCGGTGTTTTTTCACGTCACCGAGCGTTTACAAGATCCTGAGTTCAAACCCTGATTCCAGATTCACACTGGGAGTATGAACGCCTCACATACTTTCCTGCTCCTATACTGGCCCAGAACAAGTCTCAGTCCTATATAGGTTTGCTAAATAGAGTAGTCAACTGCCACTGTAGATCAGGGTCTGTCATTTGGGTGTGACAGCAACAATTGACTGGTAAAATAATATCAATTGAAATGTTCTAGGTGAAATTCATGGTAGCGAGTTATGAGGTGCTGAGTCGTTTGAGTGATACTTCGATCATAGAGGCCGTTCCTGAATGGGAGATCCCCTGCGTCTCTGGCCCTGATGGTGTTATGCACAGAGTGGATAGCAGTAAGTAAGCAAAGTACTATTCACAACTAGCTGCCTTGTGACTAGCTGTCGATAGATAAAAAGTCCTGGTGGATCAAAACCTAACCAATATCAACAAACCAGTTGAAATAGGAACTTACTAATCACAAATTGAGTCAAACCCTAACTTCTTCAGACTTTTGAACATTTAAACACATTATTTTGTATTTCTTAGCATTCCATTGCTTGCAAAATCAATTATATATTTTGTCGAAAATAACTACAGTACATAATTTTGTATTGCAACTCAGTGCGCCATGGTCTTCACTGACAGTGCAACCAGCTGAAATTTTATCACTGACCTTGATGTCACTGATTTTACACTGTTTCAACTACTCTTATAATTTTATATGCCAATTTGGAATAAGCGATCTGGTTTAGTAACCATCATTGGGTGCATCAGTTTAACTATCATTTATTGTAGAAGTCGGAAAGTGGTTCCCTACCGCCTTCGAGACACTGAAGAAGGATGGAACCCTTGGATCAATCTGCAAATCTCATCCCAAGGAGAGAGGCTGCGATTTACTTGGTGATAATGACGACGAGGATAAATAATGCCCGCTTCGATGTGGGCTTCCTGTGTACAGATAGGATTGGGTAAAACAGTGACATATACTGAGTTTAGACTACCCACTATAGAATGCTCCTAATCATCTACAGGTGATATATTTTCACTTTATAGCATCTGGACATGGAGAGGAGTCTTATTTTATATTGCTGTGGTGTGGAAGATTAAGACCATAAAGAACATTACTTTTTAACTTCATCACCACTAGATCTTTTGTGGTGGATGTTAGATGACAACTGAAAGGGCTCAGTGGTGGCTTCGAAATGTGAACTTATGACCAGCGAGTTATTAGTTAAAAAATAACTGAAAAGTCAATAGTGGTGACAGCAGTGTTGTGACAGGAAGACCATGTGGTTATTGAGTTCCGTCAGTCTCAAGTTAGCTAGGGAGAAAACTCCACAAACCCGACACAGAAAATAAAAACATAGGCAAGGAGAACACCCGAGACAGTAAATCGGTAACCGAAGTACACAGAGCGCTATAGGCTCCTCTCGAGTGTCTGTGACGCAGAGATTTGATCTACTGGTAGATATCGAGAAGTCACAATTTCTGAATGTGTCACTTTGCTGCCTGAATGCAGTAACCTCATAGAATAATAGCCAATGAGCGACAAGTAGGCATTTCGGGTGTCCAGGGCCAGGGGTGCCCAATGACTACATAAACAACCGATTTTCACAACAGCTTTACACCCAAATTGATGTGGCCAGAGGTCACGTATTGTAGCCTGACATCTCACCTATATCCTGCAAAATGCAAATAAGCTAGCCAAGTCTGAAGGTCACAGTCACTAAAGCACTAGTAGGTTACACCATATATGTCCTGGTTCAAGCAGGTTGGTAACCCGCCATGGTGATGCAGTAGTCTTGTACCACTCTCATTCTAAGATAATCGCGGTAGGTTGACCAGTTTTGTCATACTCTTAGATGTAAAGCTTATGTGATATATCAGAGAGCATTGGGGCTACCAAATCAGACACAGTAAATGGGTTTTTAGTTAGAAGTCTCTTTCAATACATGCACATGGAAAAGGCTTGCAAACCATTCATTGAATTGTGAAGTGAATGGTAGTTCGTAACGGTAGTGTGCAGTAGTTTGAAGATTCTTTATTTAGATAACATTATTAGTACTTCGCGATTACGAATCAGTATAGTTCGACTACTGGAAAAAAATGGAAAACCAAGTAGAAAGTACTGTTTATAAGTTAAATAATAATAACAGTGAGTTCAATAATAAAAAGACTGGTCGTATGAAAAGTTCGACAGTAGTAACATTTAGTTACACTAGGAGAGAGATTTTGATAAAATTCATGAGTGAATTGCAACTTTATAAAGAACCTGGATACCTGAGAGCATAAAGGAGCAGCAATCAACATCAACATATAATGACATCACAGCGGCGGGTCTATGAGAAAAGGTGGTACTGGTTTGTAGTTTTATTCACCCAACTATCGCTGGGTTTGATATCGGATGAATTTCTAGATCATCGTATATACATTCATAGAACCCGGTGCAACCTAAGCCAATAAACCCTGAATTAGGCCAATGCCACTTCCTGGACACATTCATTACGAGTTCACGATCGATGTACCACAAAAATTGGTTACCATTAGTTTTAATGGTAAGTAAATGCCAGACTGGTTTACTTATGAGTAACCCTTGTCGATTCATCCTTTCGAATGGATTGTATACCTCTTTATTAGCATCAATCTGCCTCGGAAGATCAGTTGCATAAGGTTTTGCAGCATCAAAAAGACATTTTGATTGATTGATTTTGGCTTCATCAGTGAAGTTAAGTCGATTATAAACGGCGCACGCTCCTCCATTTAAAGTTGCATTGGCGACGAAGTAGAGACCTTGGGTGTCAGTTATTTTGCAACCGCCCTGCTGGACATCTAATGCCAGAAATAAACCGGCTGGCATTTGATCCCTCCTCACGGAGATGCTAGCTAGCACATTGATCGCCATCCATCTTGAATATGGATAGATTTGATTATATGAATATATTTGATTCAGCATAAGCGCGATAGGGATATATCGTGGACGAAAGTTTTTGCCTTTTGTTGGCGCACAAAATTCTACTGGCATTTGTCGTACGGTTTGCAGTAATACTTTGTTTCCTGATGACAACGTACGTACCTCAAATGAGCCGATTTGTGGTGTGAGATATGCGGGCTCCATGAACTGATCATAACCATCAAAAGGATCTCTGTAGTTCAACGGAAATGGTTTGGATTTTGCGATGGGCCCGGGATCTCCTTTTAGACCAGTAATTGTCGACAGCGTAATTAAAGTATTTGGTTCAACGTCAACCAAAATCAGCCGACCATCTTGAAATGTGACATCATCACCGCGCTGCATCATTTGAGGCTTGAATTTATCTAAATAGCTTGTCCATCTCATCAGGTTGTGGAAAGTCTTTCTGAGTTTTGCGTCAAGTTCGATAGTGATATTCTGAGTTAGGACGACGTACTGTGGAGTTTTGGGACGGATGCATTTTGAAAACTTAAATGACATTGTCTCTATTACAATTGTGAGTTCTGTTTGTTGCGGATTAGTTAAGGTGACCATGGTGCCACCTAGGGTGAGGTTATAACAAGCGGATGTCACATAGCTCCATCCCGGCTGAGTGAACTGAGCTGTATGCGCCATTACCTATAAGAAAAAAACCAGTAGAAATGGCAGGCAGCGCCTCTACAATTTAATATCATGCCGTAGAGGCAAGCCTAAGTACAAAAACAAGCTTGAACGTGTACTTGGTATCTACTCTTTATGAAGTATCAGAGTAAGACATTGCGTGTAATATCAAGTTACACCCATAGAGTTGTCCTCCCTTAGAATGGCCATATTTTGTAATCACTACGAGGAGAGATCAATCATCTATCAGCCATGCAGCCAAATGGCGTACTGTGTACATATATAAAATATAGTAAAAACAATGAAATATGGATCAATGTAGCAAGAACTGTAGCTGAAGCCTAGAAATTGTTTGAGATCATCAAACCAGTTCTTAAGCAGGTGGAATGTTGAGCGAAGTTGGAGGATAATGTTTTTGGTTTAACCACATGACAAATCATAACTCATTAACCCACACTTACTCAGCTTCGGATTGCAAGGTTAAAGGGGTTATGACAGGGGCAAAAGTGACTTCACTTGTTTGTAGATTCTGAAGCCTACCATGAACAAATGGGCCCAATACCCAGTTCAAACGGAAGCTTAGATATAGCCCTATTCAATGCGCATACTTAGAGCCCTCGGTGACATACTTTTCAGCCCGTCGATGCACCAGAATTGGCCTCGAGATAGGGAATTAACACAGAGCTGTTGGTGTTTGCGTTGATTTCTCGACTTACGCGCTGATGTTTGAAAAATCCTCTTGCAGGTGCATACTAGACTTGTAGTTACACCGTCTACATAGAGAAAATATTCAAAAAAAATATAGAAATAGGGTTTCAGAGTGCAGTCTTTAACCTCTGTCAGCAAGGGTTACAATGATAGAGGCCCGAACGCAACGGCCTCTATATAGGGCTAGGGAAAACTGGCAAAGTAAAGAGGTTATAAGAAGTGCTTTGTCGGTTTTCCCTAGCCCTACACAGAGAACGCTGCGTTCGGGCCTCTATAATTGTGCAATAATGGCACAAGCACTCGTTGGCAGAAGTGAAAAACTGCGCTCTGAAACCCTACTTCTATATTTTTGTTGCACGGTTTCTCTATTCAGACTTATGTTACTGCAAGTCTAGTATACAACTGCAAACGCATTTGTCAAACATTGGCGTGTAAGCCGAGAAATCAATGCAAAGACCAACAGCTCTGTGTTAATTTCCTATCTCGAGGCCAATTCGGGTGCGGCAACGGTCTGAAAAGTATGTGATTGAGGGCTCTAAGTATGCGCATTGGATAGGGCTATATCTAAGCTTCCATTTGAACTGGGTATTGGGCCCATTTGTTCATGATAGGCTTCAGAATCTACAAACAAGTGAAGTCACTTTTGGCCATGACATAACCCCTTTAAGTAAAGGAGGTCCACTCACAGAGACCATCTTCTCTATAGTATTGGGCACATGAGTGTGAGGAGCAAATATCCTAATGACTCAGCCGAGGAATATAGACTCAGAAGGGAAACTTTCTGCACCACTCCTGACACCTGCGATGTCATGCAGACACGAAGTTACCTCTACTAACCCACATAGGAGGATTCAGGCTATAGTGTCCTGACCACGGCTCATCAGCTGTGAATAAGCTTGATTTAGGATATGGAAGCGTAGCGTAGTATGACGCAACTAAATTCCATGCGATGGTGCTGGTCATCTGGCCATTGACAAAGTTCCTGAAAAAAATAGAGGTGTTATTTTCTAACATTTTCTAACTGTGCTCAGGAGAGTAAAAGTAAGGCATTGCTGAGTGGTTGGAGTGCTCGCCATTGACGTTAAAGGTCTTAGCCAGCTTGTGCCTAGGATTTAAAAAAACGGCTCTTTCCAGATCTGGTGAAGGTAAAGACGGTGAGGAATATGTCCCACCTCAATTTTACATCATCGCTGCTACAAGTTGGCCCTCTTACAGCCCCCAAGGTTATCAGGTATGGAAATAAACTTTACCCTTGAGGGGAGTAAATATTATGTTCACCCGCATGATGTTACTTGTCTAATAGACAATATTATTATCTCAGTGTATGAATGGTTTGATACCTGCAGACATGTACGATCCAATCAAAGATGGGGGAAAGCTGAGCGGATTGGTGGGATATAGGGTGCATTCAGATACCTAGCAGCCAGGCTGTTTTAATCATTTTTTGATGATTAGTCATCAGCTAATCATTTTCTATTATCCAAGGACTAGGCTTGAATATTTGATAAGCCTAGGTGCTTGGTATTCAAATTCACACATACATTACCAACTAAAAAACTTATCTCAACAGCAACTTAAGAGTAGAGTAGAAATATAAATATTTACTGAACAGTAAAAAACAAATAAGCCCATACATTTGGGGTTTTTGTAGCAGCTTTTGGTTTAGGGAGTAGGCATGACTCTGTAGTTTGTAATTTGGCGACCCTCAAATCACCTCGCACCCAAAAAGGATGTCATAATAATGTAGAGCAGGTGAGGCTTAGCAGCTGAGGCTTAGTGGTTAAAATATATGATTTGCCTGCAGTGAGTGGTGGGTTCGAATCCCAGAAAAGCAGATGATGGTGACAGGAAGTGCATCCAACTTTAATTCGCGCCTGACCACCGAAAAGGTCTTTCCGTTAACTGGGGAGAAAATTCCGTGACCCGCACAGGGATTTATAATATGGGCTATCAAGGGAAGTAAAAATTTGCCAATCTATTAGCTTGTTTTAGATTGAAGAGCAAGTCTTACGACAGTTATAATTATGGTAACCAGTAGTTTAGACGCCAGACTTCAGAGAAACCATTGAGCACCTCCTAGTGAAGCTCGAGGCCTGGCGATGGTTGGGACAATAAAAGTTGACTAAGCTCAGGGTTAACTCCACTCTACCAGCTGTCAGTGCGTTACAAGACTGAACGGATAATTCTGGGAGGTTGGAGGTCAGTCAACCTTGTCCATGTTTTACACATAACCACTAGAACTCGGCGTCTTCCCGAACTCACATACCTGTTAATGATACGAGCCAGGCAAGCAGCTCCATGCGTATCATCGATAGTGCTGTAATCTTCTGATGCCCACAGAGTTTTACCAGTCTGCAGAGCCTGTGTGGTGCTGACCTCACCGGCATAATGCGTGCTCAGAATGTCCACAGCCGAACGAAACTTCGCATCTTCCAGCAATGTCTAAAGAAACATTCCGGGCGAGAGGGCCGAGTGATGATGCTTACGGATTGCAAAAACACTGACCCTAGTCCGAAACCGGAAATGAGTGTCGCCAAGCAATCAATGGACGACATATTTCATTGGTTGGTGAGCCTGACAAGGCTTTGTCACTTCACTTTTGGAAGGTCTGATACCGGTCTCAACGGTCAGATTCGAGTCAGATCGGATGCAGAGTGGACACAGGTCGCTAATAGTAGAGTCGCTTTGTAGGACCCGACCCGCAAACTGTTTTTTGAGTTATTCTTGCAAGCAAAATGAATTGTTTTAATCAGGTCACATGGAGGCATCAGATGCATTGTATGCATGCTTATCAGCTCAACGTACAAATTATTTTCCAAAAACTTCCATCATGTTTTAAAATTTTTAACTGCTGGTTTGCTATCGTGTAACAGAGTTTTAGCCGTGTAATTTTGTAATTGAAATTCGACTCGTCTGAAGCACGTCGCAGCTGGCTGTTGACTCTTTTCAGCGACTGGAACTACAGTCATCTACAGTCAAGTCGTATTGGTGTCAGATTTGCATCTGAACTCGTAGACATCAAATTTACCAGTCCGAATCCAATTGTTGATCCCAGTACTACCAGGGACCCTGTTGATTAGGTCCATTGGATTGATTCAATAACTAGCTGTTCTTTACAACAAACTGACTACATTTAGATGTTTGCAGTAAAATTGTGTATCAAAGTACACCACTCTGACACCAAACCAAACCCGAGCAAATTTTGGTGTAGCTTTACACAGCCAGTCACGCAAGCACCGTTTATAATATTGTTTGAAAAGTAGGTTCAAGTTACAAGTTGACTAACACAAGCGCACTATTTGCTCAACTACCTCTGGTCGCAAACATTTAGGAGAAAAAATTACGCGGATGCATATGTAATGATACTACAGTACACCTACCTGACAGGAATTAGCAGGTACATAGTTTTAGGATAAGACCATACGGAAATAAATTCTGAAACGGTTAGTGTTGTGCCGGCCTTTATGAGATCTCGGAGATCTGATTGGCATACCAACCTCCGCTATGTCCCAGCCTCGCTGTTCTCCCACTATCAGTTTGATGTGACCGAGCCCTTCACTGTTCAGTCTTGTCCGTAAGATCTTGGTTAATGTCGCAATGCCAGGGAAAAAACTAGCGAAATTGGGCTCATTCCAGATTCCCAAGTAGTCTATGGTGAGGTTGTGATACGTTTTGGCTCCTTTCACCCACCTTGAAAGGGAACACCAAGATGGGATGGTGGTGAGCACACGTGTACCGGCTGTGGCCAAGCCGCCGTCCAATACTCATGATAAGATCGGGATACAAAGACCAGGTGATCTGAGTATAATAGAATATTTCTTGGAAGCGCTTCAACTCACAATGGAAGGTGAATGCGTCTCTTGTATTGAATGAAGATAAATATGTACCGCGGTGCATACCAACCAAAATGATGGGTCACAGAAAACTCTGTTGTCAAGAAAGTGTTTTTTAACAATCTACAATCGGAAGAGCCTTCAGGTACGCATAGAGAGGGGCGAAATTAGGCCAATTGATTTGGTGCTGATTCAACAATCGAGGCTATCCCATCGGTCGATTGAAAAGGTGCATATGCAGTCACGGCAAATGACGATGGGCGATTCGTAGAAAATTTGAGAGGATCTCCCGAATATTCAATGCGGTTAAACACAGGCTCGCTGTGGCATTCAAACAGACATCAAGATGGATAGATACCTCTCTTGATCAATTGCAACGATGAGATACGATGTCAGACAATTTTGATTGGATGCGCAGTACATTTTGTAATAACATCATTCGTCGTAGATTTCAGTAGACCAACAACGTCGTCCAAATCTAGCAATACAACATTGGCTGAGGATAGTTGATAGACTCAGGCTGAACAATTTCAGCCTGTGTTGTAAGAATTCTTTTGAGTGTTTTCAAAAAGAAGCCTAGCAAGCATCATGAACAGCATATGAGGTACAAAGTTTATAAAGTTCTTACCTGACAAGGTATTCAGTAGTTAACTTTGGGTACCTGAAAGGATCCTGAGTGCCATTTGAGATCCACCCCGGAAAGGCCCAGGCTAGCCCTACAGACATTCTGCATTATTAGAAAGTAACTCGAGACATCCAGCAAAAGTCTACAGATGCTAACTAATAAAAACCACATCATACTTTTTATGACCCGGAATATAGGGGCATATAGGAGAATGTTATTCTGTAAGAACATCAGCTTAAAGCACAGAAGTCAAAAAGTCCTAATAGAAAACAAAATGGTGGTTGTAGACAGCAACATAAAGGAGGGGGTAAGAATATTGATAGGGCAACCAATTTGTCTACGATCCAAAGGAGTTTCACTGAATGAATGCAGCAATAGAAAGACAGTAGCTTGAGCCAAGAAAATTCTAATTCGGAAGAGATGGTATCGTAGTCGTCTGCCCCGGCTAGCAAAATACAAGATGATATAGAACATAGAGACACATAGCTGAAACCATTCAGTCACAGTGCCTCCCAGTGAGGATAATGCTTACCAATTAGCAGGATGTCAGGGTTACGGCGCTTTGCTTCCTTCATAACCTCCCACTCATATCCTCGAAGATAGCTCTCATCAGCAGGTGTGTGCATGTGGGACGACTCCGTGCCCTCAGTAGACTGCCCATCCCCACCGATCTCCACCTTTAAAGTAAAGGTAGTAAAGAAGAGATAGCTGGTCAATACAACTAATAGTAATAACAAAGGTATAATGAACTGTCATGGCTGTAATGCCATTTATCTCGCAACAGTATGTAGCCACAGGTTTTTTTTCAAGACATCACTTTCGGTTTCTGTAGATTTCTTAGAATTGAAGTAGCCACTTTTTGCGACAGAAAAAAATATACATAATATATATAATATACATAATATACATATAGGCACCTTTTCTCTTGAGCAATTTTTATCTGGGGGTATATAAGTAATACCATAGGTGTGAGTTCATGATAAGAACATGCAAAAAATGCTTCATCACGGCTGCATTGAAACCAGGTAAACAGTTTTGGAAAATAAAGACCAAGGTTGCCCAAAATTCCTGGTTTTTATCTTCAAGATTCCAATATTCATTCAAAAGATCTTCATCAAAAATGCTTGTCCACTTGACCTTTTCATGGCATGAATTTCGATGAACAAAAAGGAAGGAAAAGCAAAGAGACAACAAAGGAGCCTATGCATCTGTGTAGGTTCCATACTCGAACCAGATAAACAAAATGAATGGGGTACATTGTAGGTTTACGAACTGTATTGAAAGCTCGTGAATTCACCATTATTCACCTGCCAATGGTTTTATCAAATTTTTCAACTTTGAGTGTCATGAACAATGACTGGATTTCGGCTGCACGGTTTGAAGTGAATTGTGCCATATAAACCATACAAATAGTTTATGGGCAGCCTTAAACAGTGAACTGAAAACATGGTCTCACAATCTACCCTTGATCTCATTTCTTGGAAGATCTTGCTCAAAACCTGCTGCCACAAATGCCTGATGAGGAATGACACAATACGATGGTGGGCGGGGATTAGCGATTCCCGTCAGTTTCGTCCCTGTCTAAACACGGATCCGGTAGTCAAGCAGCTGACTCACTATATAGGCTTAATTGACCTAAACAGAAATGAAGTTGTTTCTGCTGTTTTAGCAATTGGTTCGAAAATTCACTCAATGTACAATGTATTCATGATATAAGCCCTCTTTTGTAAATTTTTGTTGAGAATACAAAATATGAAAAAATAATTTGGAGACAGCATGGCTGCCGATTGATCTCGCTTAACAAGGCACCTGGTATAATGATCATTGGCCGTTAGCAAGGGCTATTGCGTACAAACTGTCATTGGTATATATGAGCAATAAACTAACTACTAGGTAACCACAGGAATCTCATCACCCTAGCCTTCAGGCATAATGAATGCCTGCCAGCAAATGGTAGAAACAACATCGCCAGCTTGCTAAGTCAACAACTTTTTGACCGGAGAGTACGGAGTTTGACTCGCGACCGCCGTGTTCTTACCGACTGTCTAAGGTGAATCCAACACAACCTCTTAGACACTTTATTAAAGACGTTAATTTAGGTTTAGGTTCACATACCATCTTTTGAATAGTGTGGCCACAAGCATGATTACACATCCTATAAAAGCCGATTCTGTTTATTTATATCACAAGGGTCAGAATCAGTGTGTCGGTGGATTTGATTGACCAAGTCAATAAGCAAGCCTGTTAGTCGATTATGACTCCGACGAATTTTATGCTATGAATCTGCAACATTAGCCAGAATATCTATCAATCCAGTTTATATATACAGCTTTCACATATTTGGTTGGCTCATACCTTAAGTATATGAAGAGATGCTCCGTACTGTGGCTTGAATAATAAATCAAAAATCTGTTTTCGGACAGAGTATTTGTAAGTATGCAGTAGTTTAGAAGTGGCGCCACCTCCACTGATGGCTCCAACTCCATCAAATCTTATCAGAGAGTCGGTGAAGGTGATTCTCCTGTGCCCGTGGTCCTCCTGCTGACTGAAGGGAAAAACCAGCACAGGGAGAGCAGTGAGAATTATCAACATCAAGAAGACAGTCAACAGCGTCATCTTTCGACCTGCAGAATAGTATCGCAGAACTGATTACTTACCACAAGTGCAACAGAAAGCATGCAAAACTACTATAATTTATAATATTTACCGGTATTGTATAAATACAACATCCGTGTGACATTGGATTTATTAAATTACTTTTAAGAGGTTTAACAAATCATTGTGTCTATTAACGGGCAGTAGGCAACGGCTAGTGAAAAACTAGGTACCTAGTACCCTGTATCTCAGCACCTTCGAAACCATGTAGTCTGTAATAAATTGGGTATTGAAAATATAAATAAAAAAGTGGTTCTACTTGCCTCTATTGTGTATTTTGCCCTGAAGAGTCAAGGGTTTTACCTTGATTTTAAACATTGTTGGGACTTGGAGTTATACCACTTATTTGTCATATTTCTTATGGCTTCGAGGGTACAACGTACATGTTTCGAGCTTGGGGTACATCTACATGGTTTTGATGGTACGGACACCTGCATGGTTTCGAAAATACCGGGTACAAAGTTGGAGGGGTACAGGGTACATACTACATTGTTCCTCACTACCCATAAGCAACACGTCGTACGGCTGGCAACTATGAGATTGAGAACAATTCAAACAACTCACAGTCACAATGTTAGTTCATTTGAATTTACAATTACTTACTTAGTTACTACGTCTACTGTGAATAAAATTACATCGCTCATTCAGTTATTGCTGCCAAGTGCCAGCACAAAAAACTGAACGTCTCTGAGCCAGGTGTGTTCATAGTTCATAGATCGAACTGCATACATCAAATGATATACATTAATAATTAATTATAGTTTATACTAGTCTAATTACCTGATCGTGAAGACGGTGAAGTAGATATTGTAAATGTAAGCACTCGGGCTATCTTCAGTAGAAATTGAATTTTAAAAGTCATTTTGCAGCCGCAGGTTGGACTGTTGTTATTGCTAGACAAGTGGCAATTATGAGCGCCAGTCTAAAACTCCTCAAGCGAACCACTCACCATCAAACCATGTTGTCGAATGCGATTTCATGCTGACTCGCCTATTTATTCCATGGATTTCACCGCCCTAAAGGGCCCGATAGATTTCACGGGCTCTAGTAAAATAACCCCTGATGTGATTGGATTGTTTGTACATATATATCCTATTAAAACTTTGATTCTGTAACAGCAGATGGATAGACCCAAATAGATTCACAGCGATTCAAATACGCTCAGATGTTATCAGAGATAAAAAGAAAATCGGAATCACCGCATGGTATTTCTATAGACAAAACCTACTTGTTTTGCACTCACTTTGCCGCCGAGGAACGATAGGTATGGGCTACAGAACGAACGGGCGCCATTATCCAGCTTGACGGGCATGACCAATCAATGTCGACAAGTACCAGTCTCGATTAAGATCAGTTGGGTGGATTGACTCATTGACGATTGAGTGCTGACCACATGACTGATTTTGAATTGCAGACTTTGACAGAGGGAGTCATACTTATAGTTATCATACTGATACTGATAGTCATACTCTTTGCTGTTCGCACTCCCTCAGTCTTTGTTATTGTAGTTTGTACTCAGTCAGTAACTGAGAGTGAGTAAGACTAAGACTAGAGGAACTAGTAAACTAGTAACCTAAAACTAACCGTGACACAGTAAACACACTCTGACAAAGACAAAAAAGTTGTTTCAAAGTGTATGAGTATGACTCTATCTCTTTCTGTCAAACTCAAAGTCTGCAATTCAAAATCAGTCATGTAGTCAGTAGAGTCGTGGCCTAGGGTGGATAACTATTAACTTGGCAACTGTAAAACTCATTCCACCAACTGACTTGCTCCCTACCCCACTATACTGTAACATACAATGATTCATGCACACATAGCAATTGTTTGGGTACAAATACTATAACTAATACCTGTACTTGTAGTCTGTTGAGCCTCACCGACCTCCATTTCAGGGTTACTAGTTGGGCGCTAACCGAATCGCACTGTAGGTATGAGCATTATCAAGTGTTTTTCTGTCAACCTATTCACTTAGTGTGAAGTCTAGCTGCCAGTGGTATGTGTTTTAGATGGAAGACCCCTCTGAAAATGCGACATCAACTGAGGTGGACTTTCAAAGGATTGTGACTAAAAAACGTGGACTTCCGTATAGATACCTAAAGGTTCACATGTAAGTTCTCTATTGTATCGCTTGCTCACTCACATTGCTACCAGGTACAGTTTCGGAATAAACGGACAATCATAACGATTCCCCACCCGGACTGATGGACATCAATATCCAGTTTGACACGCATGATTAATATCTCTCTGTCACTGAGTCAGTGACTCTGGCTGTGATTCACACTCACAGTAACAGAGTGACACTAATGGACATTGTTTGCCCGTCATTTATCATATTACTATGTTTTCCATTAATCACAATCAGTTATGAGGTGACTTGGAATTTCTTCCATCTGAACAGTGTAATGTCAAGCCTGGTGGACAGCGTTGTCTTCTCCTCTATTCTATGCCCCTAGCCAGCAGCATAGTCTATCAGGCAATTCTACCAAGACTTGTCAACATTCTTGTTTTTAGTCAGTTTTTTGATCTTTTCCAATCCTTGAATGTGAAGTCACTGAAGCACGCAATGAACACAAGTATGAGATCTCTGTTTGGCCAGGTAAGCGTCAAATACTTTGGTCATGTTTTCTTTTGTGATGTCTTCATTGTTGGGGCGGTGCTGCCGGGGTAGATTATTTTTTCTTTCCCAATTGCGGTTTAGCATGGAGCACCACCGGTGGGTCAGTATCAATACTCCAACTCATAGTGAGATTTATTAGGTTTTGTTTTGAAGCGCTACTGAAGTACCGTGTGGATTTCAATTGAACAGTCAGTAATGGTATCTGGTATTGTTTATGTTTTTATGAGGTTTGTGAGTTTGCTAATTATGCAATGATAAAAATCATATGTGGTCACCTGAGAAAACCTGAGAAAATATGCAACAGATATGACTTGTTAGACGTGGTAAAAGCCAACGGGAAACAAACACCTTTCCTGTATGATTTTGAAGACTAACTACAAACCAAACAAGTACAGTGAAACTCGGTTAACTCGACCTCGGATAACTCGAAAACTTGCTTAACTCAAACCAAGTTTCATGGTCCCTGCCTGGGTAATGATAATTTGCTGGGTATATCTCGAACTTTTATTCATAACTCGAACTGATAAACTGCAGTTAATGCCATCAAATTACCTTTGCAGTGACTGGATGTGTTTACATTCTTGTTTTCTTTTCACATGATAAGAAAATCTCATCAAATTTTAGAAGGTTTAGTCAGGAAATGGAAAATACTAGAGCGAAATGGATTCGCTACGGTGGCCACATGGCTAAAGTAGAGGGAGAGCATAACTCATAACTCGAACTTTTCATAACTCAAACTTTTTTGATGGTCCGCTGCAGTTCGAGATATCCAAGTTTCACTGTAGTTGGATCTCGAATGCTAGAGCCCTCGTAATAATAGTCATTACGGAGTTGTTCTCTCATGTGCATGGTCTCCGTTATCTTATGTGTAGTGGTAGAATGGCCTTCTGTTAGGCCTAAAGCATTTATCCATGTGGTTGGTATGATGGTCATATTTCAGATGGGAGGAGCTTGCACGATTGACGTGCTTCGTTACAATGACAAAACTAAAATGGCGATAATCCGCACGCCTTCTAAGTAAGTGTCATTATTATTTTAAAGATTTGTGCATGTGGGTGACTTTTAGGACTCAGAAAAATTTGTTCAATTACTGGTCAATTACGGGATTCAACCCCGGGCACAACTTAAGGGGCACAATGGTTTCATATATAAGCTAGTTTTTGAAGTAAAGGTTAAACTTAAATTACATGTCGTGAATTCCGGCCGAACGCCTATTCTTGTTTCCACAAGTCTCTAAAATATCACAGAGCCTGGGGTCTGTGGATCAATCACATCGAAAAGTTTTTGGCACCCGATAACAAAGCCCTCTCCCATTTACTAATGTTAACAAGGTATAATCTCATTTCTACTTCAGGTTCTACGTGAAGCTGAGAAGCGCACTATTCTTCATTAAGGAGATTAACTCGACCAACGTGGCAATACACACAATCCAGGTATGCCCTAAAGTCTTAAGCTTGCTTCCATGACCTTGAAAAGCGCAGTTTTAACTGCGTGTCTTTCTATTTTCTTTACTCAACCATTGAGCTTGGCTCTAATGTTGTGCATCCACCTTCTGCACTGGGATCATGGAAGGACAAAAAACATCGGTCATCTGACAGTAATTCTTTTGGAAGTCTAATCCTTAAAGCAGCGTTTTGTGTTGTTCTGTTTCACTATTCTCATTTTGGACTCAACATCGTGCTGCCCCTGCAGAAAATGAACTGCACACTCTAGTTATGTTCATGAACAACCATCACTCTGAGTGGAAGATCCCCATGAATTTTCGGTTCATCGCAATTTATATTTTAAAACGAAAATGATACTGTAAATTTTGTGAGCCAAATGGAGTATGAACTAAGGCAGTCCTGGTTATACCGATTTTATGTTTGTTGTTGGGTCATGGCTATAATTGTAGAGTTCTGCTCACTTGCTGTCTTTGGCAGTTAGTTCTAGAAAACATCTGCTCACTGCGAACACATAAAATCTTCGTCTGGAGACCTGAGGTGAGTCCAGCAGAAAACAGAATAAAGACTTTTGTAAAAGAAATTTTATTTTGGTGTTCATTACGATACAAACGCGGACTGCAATGCATAGCTGTTGTTGCGATACTGTCAAATCTCCGGGAAAAATGTATATAGTTTTTTATGGGGCTTTCTCTCCCAATGGATGTACATTCACAATTTTGGTATTACATTAATAATGACATATTGCTTGGGAGTATTATACAATGTTGCCTCACCTTTCAATAGTCAGGAAAGAACCAAAATCCTGTGCAAAATATATAAAAGTGAAACAAAGGCTTGTGCTGATGCGTGGATGTGTTAGGGTATATTGGCAGTGGATCTTCTCCATAAACATACGATGTCTCATTTGTATATTAACTTTATTACAGTGAAACTCAGTTAACTCGACCTTGGATAACTCAAAAGCTTGCTTAACTCAAACCAGGTTTCATGATTCCGGCCTGGGTGATGATAATTTGCTGGATTTATCTCAAATCTTTAGTCATAACTCGAACTGATCAACTGCAGTTAGTGCCATCAGATTACCTTTTCTGTGGCTGGATGTGTTTACATTCTTGTGTAACAAGCTTAATTTCATTGTTTTCTTTGCACACAGGAAGAAAATCTCACAAATTTTAGAAAGTTTAGCTAGGAAATGGAAAACACTAGAGTGAAATGGACTCGCTATGGTGGCCACATGGCTAAAGCAAAGGGAGAGCATAACTGATAGCTCAAAATTTTCATAACTCAAGCTTTTTTGGTGGTCCTCTGCAGTTCGAGCTATCCAAGTTTCACTGTACATACATATATGGTCATAGCTCCGTATTTTGTCTGCATTTGCGGGAATTCGTTAATCCAGATGTGATCCAAAATACATATTCTCTGGTTTGTAACCTGTAACCAGTTTCGCAATACCATCATACCTCAATGTTTTTCCCTTATTTTTCTGTATTTTCCAAGTTACTTTAAGTATAGTTTGAATTCCATTCATCCCAGTGTAATCGATCAACCCATGAATTCAACCCATAAATGACAATACTCCCCGCAAAATTTACTTCTGTGTAATAGCCATCGTCTGACAAAGCCCTTCCTTTGTATGCATCACAGTAGTCTAAGTCATACTAGTTTATTCATTGAATGATCATTGCCCATCACTCTTTAGACTGATGTATATTCATCTTTGTCATTGCCAACTCTCTGCAAATTACCATCGATTAAAAATAGTTCGTCAGGTCACGTATGTATGAAACGGACTTGTACCAACAAAAAATGCCATGTTATGTAATTTGCATGCATGCGGAGCTAGTTAAACGAATTGCATGACGAGACCGGAATCTGTTAGATATTAGGCAATAGTATGTTTTTTTATGCCTTCAAAATCGTGCATATATTTCGTTTCAGATTTATGGCAAACTATGGCACAATCAAGAAAGCAATTTTCGCATAATCAGCAAGACCGCGCGCACGGTTTGCACCATTTTATCTCATCACACATGCAATATTTCTGCAATCAGAAACACTGACTTCCGCCTGTTGCTATTTGTGTGTATGGGGTGGAGACAACTTAGATTTCTGTCTGCCAAGTATACGAATGCCAAGCTGTAGATTCATCATCACCACTGGTAACCCATTGAGTTTCACTTTTGAACAAATGCCTCCTTCACTGATCTCCACCTTTTGCCATTTTAGCCCTGTTTTCCCATTTTCTCGATCTCTTTCTATCTCTTCTGACCACCTTTCCTCGCCTGTCTGCCTGTTTTGACGTCTGTTTCATGAGAGTCTCAATTAACAATAAAAACCATACCGAACATACCGCATTCGAACTGCGTATGTGGTGGTAGCCACCTTGAACATGTTCCTCTTAGTCTGATCGGCCATCACAGTGCAGGAAAGTAAAAAATTGGACTGTACCACAGGCTCCGCATGCTTACTTTGCATTGGTGAAATGACACATTCTAGGTTCCAACTGGTTGTTTCACTTGGGGAAGTGAACCAAACAGTTGATAATCTAAAAATGAACCTCGTGTTGGCTGTAAATGAAAATGGGAGCTATCCATAATAAAACCCACTATATGGGTAGCGGGATTGTATAATGGCATCTGACTCAAACTCGGGCGCTGGTGGACTCCCATGGTGAATGTAAGCTCCTTACATAATTCCTAACTCCTATCGCTCCAGAGCAAGTCTTATGCCTGCTTCAAATGACCGAATCTGAAAGTGCACCTTAAGCATGGCGTGCTCAACTTCAAAGGCGGTGTGTCCAGCAGACGAAGCTCGCGCACTGATGAAGCTAAAGTGGAACTGCTACATCAACCAGCAAGGAAGGAAAACTCCGCTTAAAAAAAGCAAACAATCCCATATATTTTATAGAGAATTGTTCTCTTGTTTTCGAATTGTTACCGAGTCACCATTCCTAGCGCGAGGCAGGCCGAATAGCTTTTGATGTCGGCACGGCGGTGTTCTAGCGCGAGCCAGAGCGTGCTGGAAGGTGCACCTTCAGGTTCAGCCGTTTGAAGCAGGCATTAGGTCTTCTGCTAAATGAGACGAGCATGTGCCTGTTTAAAATAATAAAACAATTGCCAGTTCACAAAATGTAATTAGTCGTCTACTGGATTTGGGTTGCTGGAGAAGATTTTGACCATTCTAGAGCTATTTTACCTCTGCTATCCATGCTGCATCATTACTTTCGGTGAGCTGGAATTGTTTGGCGCCAAATCAAAATTGAGGCAAGGACATATAATCTCCCCATTACTGTTCATGGTAGCTACTGACTATATCAACCCCAGAAATGACCTGGCTTTTTCTATGACGATATGCCTTTTCACCACCAAATTATGGTATTGAAGAAATAATGAAAACAGATAGCAAGTCGATTCAATGTTGGAAGGGAAACCTCTCTAGCTAGTGGATTTATTTGTCTATACATGGGCTACCATGGGTGAATGCGAATGAGAGATCTGACGGGTAGAATTAGACAACAAATCCTTTGGAAGATCTGGTCCCATTCCCTAAACTGTTGGCTGAAACTCAAAATGTTAATTTCTAATGCGTAATTAATGTGTTGATGAATGGCTGTGTGACCTGAAAGTGGACAATGGAGGATGGACAGAGACACAGAGTGTTAGAAATTATAATGGATCATGGAGAAGGATCATGGGCATCGCATGGTAGCAAAGGGTCAATGACGTAAAAGTCCTGCAACTGTCTGGTATGGCGGATGTGATGAGGTTTGCTGAGCAGTGGCAATGGGGATACATAGGCCACACATTACAGAACCTGAGCTTGCCGTATGTCATTCTCGGGTGGACAACACCAGGAAAGTGAAGGGCAATTAAGGCTGGGAGAAGTGAACACGGAGGACAACTACATTTCAGGCACTAGGAAAGGCAGGACATCTTTTGAAACGAGGCTGCTGCCGCCGCAGTTGACAGGAAAAAATCTCGACTCGGCAAAGTCTGTGGCAGCAACATCGACACAATGTAGCTTCAGCCTCTCTGCAAACTAAGAGTCTGGTTTATAATGATGGCATTGACGTAGTTACCGATTAGCGCCTGGTTGTGCAGTGGTATATTTAAGAAGTGGCCAACATAGATTCACACTCAATGTCAAGCAGATCCATCCTACCTTCAGCGTATTAATGATGACTAACTGTGGATCCTTGCGAAGAAATGCTACCTGTTCAAGTCAAGCAAGGTAAGGATGCACTGTATGTCGGTATCCGACATTAAGATTTCTCTT
>Ga0224511_10000195_pt1 | contig 24125 bp, 21 predicted proteins | sample SF_May12_sed_USG_2_FD_169988 | JGI IMG/M metagenome (GOLD analysis project Ga0224511, IMG submission 169988) | Sediment microbial communities from San Francisco Bay, California, United States - SF_May12_sed_USGS_8_1 | ecosystem: Environmental > Aquatic > Marine > Sediment | place: USA...
GAGAGTTACTGTTGGCCTCTGAGGAGCCCGACACGGAGAGATAGCTACCTAGAAAGTGAAATAATATGATACAATACAGTACAATACAATTATACTACACAACATAATATCACGCAATACAATTATACAACATAATATGGTGAAATATATTTTACAGTACTCGTAAGCAGCACACTATGATATGATGTGATAAAACACAACTGAACACAATAGAATATACTACAAATTGATACAGACGCAGAAAGTGCTATTTACCTCCATTTGCGGTTTCAGATTGCCATGAGTAGCCAACAGACAATGGTATTAGATAGTCCGGGCAGGTGCTTGTGAAGTCACATGACAGTGACCACCTGCAGCTGGTTGTCTCATCAGACAGGTCAGGACAGTCAGCTATCTTATCACAGGATGCCGAGTTACTATAGCAACGACCATTTCCACACCGCTTCTCGGGACAAGATGGCGGCACCGGGCAGCCACCTTTGACAATCTTGAGCTCATCTATGGCGATATAGTTATTTGTCTATCAAAGAAAAAAATCCTTTATTATCGTTTGTTTCACAAAACAGTGGTGTTTCAACAAATTGTGAACATGTAAACCATCACCACCTGGTGCACCAAATCACATCATTTTCATGTGGCTCACTTAATGGAGATGCCCTGCATCAATCACTGCAGTTAGAGTAGAATGCTAAGCCTGATTTCCACCGGCACAGAAGACACCAGATATAAGCCGCTCTGTCAATGAACTCCTAGCAATTGGTTTTAAGAAAGCATGCGAGCCCACATTGTTTTATTGCATATACACAGATATTTAGAGGCCCTACACAAGCACCATGCACATCTTACCGGTGGTGATTCAGGGGGCTGTGACAGGGGGGTAACGTATGAGACTGGAGCACAGACAAACAGACAGACACCAACATGTTAATTTTGAATATTTTGACGTAGAGCCAATGGGAGCAAATGCAGCAAGAGATTGTTGTTGAGAATTTTCTTTAATTTGAAGAGAAACTCGCCTAGCCTCAGATGTTAGTGCTTTTGGTAGTCAAGCTGTTGGTCCAAAAAGGAATCCTTGTTCATTTTTTTTGAATGCATGAATTCTATCAATGTATGCTAACGTTTTAACATAGGTTAATATGTCATTCCAATTTAACTGATTTTAAATTTGAAGTTGATTCTTTTCATTCACGTGATTTGCTTTGAATTGGGCGATGACAGCATATCTTACCTCTCCCGCACTCTGAGCTGTGAACTGAATGCCTCCAGAGATAATCTCAAAGCTGGTCTGCTGCCAATCGAGTCCCTGATCTCCCCACTCCTCCCACAGAGAGACTCCGTTCTCATCCGTTACCTTCAGAGATCCGACTCCACCGCCAAACATAAAGTAATGCATGGTGAGACAACTCCTCTCTTTAATACTCAGAGGCCAATACGTCTGGCTATACTCAAATCTGGCTGGCGGGCGGGCCACGAGGAAGGCAGCATCATCCTCCCCTGCTCCGCTACTCGGCAGTGGGCCAGAAGCTAGACCGTACTGAGCCGCCCAGTTAAATGTATCAGAGTCTTCTTGCCTGAATCCGCAAGCAAATGGTGACTCGAAGGAGCAGTCGATGAGGTCAGGTTGAGGGCAGTTGGTCTCATCAGAGGAATCCCCGCAGTGAGCCACACCATCACACTTATACAGCTTAGATATACAGGTAGAGTCACCACAGCGGAAACTGTCTGAGGGACAGGTAGTTGAGCAGGGACCGGCCCGAACCTCCACATCATCTATAGCCACATATGATGGTTTTTGTATCTGAGCTTCGAACACTAGCTTATAAGAGCCACGTCGTAAAGGTAGGGTGTGACGCGTCCACACTCCCTCTGTTCTAAAGGTGAGCTCAGCAAGCGGGGCGTTTCTCAAACCCTCCTCATAGAGAGAGATCTTATTCTCCGCGGAGGTATGATAGTAAACCTAAGGAGAAAAAGAAACTTCCTGTCCGGTTGTTTGGGCTAACAGGAAAAATACAGAAAATAAATGGTTTGCAGCACATCAGCTCTCTTGAGATAATGTTATAGAACTGCTTATGGGGATTGTCAGAGGTTATGGTGCTAAGCAGTAGACATAAACAGATGTGACAGACATTCGGTGGGCATATAGTTTGTGAACGAATCTACGTTTAAACAGGCTTGGCTTAGACACAGTCATAACTCAATTTCATAAAGATCAGACAGTAATAGGGTTGGTGTTTAATGTATAGCCATCTAAATGTACCACATTTACAGCACAGTTAACCCAATTGGGTGTCGGATGAGACAGCTGTGAAAGGTTCAGTTAGATAATTGGGATCTAAACCATTGATATTCTCTGTCAATCTCGTGTGAACGAACGAGAGAATAATGATACCATCCTCACCTCCATACAGTGATCGCCGCTCAGATCAACCTGTGGCGATACCAAAACATCACCATTAGATGAGGTCACCAGATATGAATGTTTTCCATCAGCCAGTCCAGAAGTGTGATCAAAAATAGGCCCAGTGTTCGGCAGAACATCGACGTCAGAGGCAGAGTTGGTTGCAGCTTTCCAACCAGATGTGATGTCATACCTGCCGGAAATAATAAAGATACTGAAAGGTGGTGAGCTGCATAACATATACTACTCAGCTGTGCTATATTAATGGGCATATATGGCCATACGGTAAAGGAAGGGCTATACTCAAAGATATTGGAACCTACCCAAAGTTGGGCTATGAGCATGCAGTCAGAGAAGGGCTATGGCCATACAATAACGAAAGGGCTATACTCATAGATATTGGAACCTGCTCAAAGGTAGGCTATGTGCATACGGCCAGAGAAGATCTATATGACCTTACATTAAAGGAGGAGGGGCTTTACTCACAGAGATTGGAACCTACCCACAGAGGTTGCGACTCTCGAATGAGCATGTGACCGTTCTGTTACAGGAAATGACTTCATCGGAGTCATCTCCGCAATCATCTGTGCCATCACAAATCAACTCGCTGTCAGTGATGACCTGACCATTACTGCATTGAAACTCAAACTCTGTAAAATCACCAAACAGTGCCACATTATATATCTGTGAACTATGATGGGGAGCATAGACAAAGAAAACCGCAGACATGTTATAAAGCGGCTCAGAATGTGCTTGAAAGACGGCAACGACATCACCACAAACAATGAAAAAATGGTCAGTCTCATCTGTAGAAATTATTGGGACCTAAAAACGATATTGTTAAAGGGGTTATGACATGGGCAAAGGTGACTTCACTTGTTTGTAGATTCTGAAGCCTACCATGAACAAATGGGCCCAATACCCAGTTCAAATGGAAGCCTAGATATAGCCCTATCCAATGCGCATACTTAGAGCCCTCGACAACGTACTTTCAGACCGTCAACGCACCAGAATTGGCCTCGAGATAGGAAATTAACACAGAACTGTTGGTGCTTGCGTTAATTTCTGGGCTTACGCGCCGATGTTTGACAAATGCGCTTGCATGTGTATAAAAGACTTGTAGTTACACAAGTCTGAACAGAGAAACCGTGCAACAAAAATATAGAAATAGGGTTTCAGAGCGCAGTTTTTCACCTCTGTCAACAAGCGTTAGTGCCATTATCGCGCAATTATAGAGGCCCAAACGCAACGGCCTCTATTTAGGGCTAGGAAAAACTGGCAAAGTACTTCTTATAACTTAAGTTTTCTCCAATCTTACGTTCAAATTTAAGTTCTACTCGATGTTATAAGGAGGTGAAAATCACTAGGTTACTAAGTTTTAGTAATTAGATCCCATTTTATTTTTTTATTCGGGCCATTTGGGCCGCAGTTATTCGGTTTGTGGAAAAAGGCCACTCGCTATCGCTGTGATAAATGCAGAGTTGCCTCCTTTTAAGAATGGGGAACACAACTCCGAAAATGCGTCGACCATCGACCGTGTCATAACCCCTTTAACTAAGAGGACAGCACAATTTTTTTCGCAATCAAAAGAATCCTTTCCTTTTATTTAATTTTTACCTCAACCATCGTCTGTCCGTTGTTGGACTTGGGCCTTCCTCCTCGATTTCCACAGGTTGTGTGGTGCCATTGAGGAGAGATTGAGCCATTTTATACCACGCTGGCTCAGGACGGGTTGGCAGAGTGTGATCAGCTAGAGAAAAATCCCTTGAAATACTCCGCCATGGCTGGGACATGAACCCGGGCCACGGGGAGGACAGACAGTGAGACCCATTCATTCTCTCACTCACCTTTTATTTATGTACCTTGAATTAATCTTTTAGCAGATTGTTTCCGAACTTTTTTTCAGCATCGAACAGTAACAAGTGTCATTTTATACTACTAATTCCAACAACCAGCAGGCAGATGTAGGCTGGGCTAACACAACTAGAACTTCACTCTTACAACAGACTATATGTTACTGACCTGCTACTTCTTTAATCCAGTCGATGTACTCAGTGATCTTTGTGAATACGTCTGGCTTGTGATTTTCCAGTAGACAACCGGCAGGCCCAAAGCTGCTGACTCCAGCGAGTGTCCATTGTTGATACTTATTCCTACACATTAAAGGACCGCCACTGTCCGCTTTACAGGTGCGAATGCTGCCAGTCTCATAACCTGAATAATAGTGGGACAGTTAAAATGAGGCCATGGTCTAAAGAGGAAGACTTGATATACTAAAAAACAAAACAAGGAAGTTTCAGGTGCAAAGATACTGTTTCTAAAATAATGAAATCTAATAGCAGTAGTTACTGAAGAAATCAGGTTTGAGTAGACCGAGATCAATTTAAACATTGCTGATTTATGGGATACTGGAATAGCCCAATGCCTAAATCGCTTGGCTCAAAGTTGATCCTGAGTTTAAGTTACAGCCATGCTGAGCGCTCACGGTGAGAATGAACTCTTCATATGATTTCTGGCTCCTACCTCTTCAACAAGCCTCCGGCTTAGGAGGTTCATTAAATAGGGTGGGCACGTTCCCAAGTAAACAAAATTGATAAATAAATATATCTCAATAAATCCGGGAGGAGTGATAACTAACCAGCGCAGAGCATACCATCATCCAGTACACCGTTCCATGCACTCGAGTCATTACATGCAGTAGTAGGCACAATCTTCTCCTTTGCATCCTGAAGGATTGTGGGATACTGCTCAGGATCCAGGCCGTTTGCGCCCCATCCTGATATATAGCACAGGGAGCGAGTAGTATAGACATCCTGGCTGTCTGGCAGACATATCGGTTTGATTTGATCGGTAAAGGTAACGTCCTCCATAAGAAGCAACAAGGCCAGATCCTGGCCTTGTAAAACGTCAGGGGTCAGCAAGAAGTCAGGATAGTTGACTATACGCTTCACACCCACTAGCTTAGATGACGGCTGGCCACCATCCACATCGGAAGATCCGACAAGAACCTTAAACAGCTGAGGTGTTGTTTCCTTACCTCTGCAAAACAAGGAGATGAATGTCCAACGTCAATGATTTCACATGCATTATCTGCCTGATTCAGAGATTGAATTGGGTAGCATTTCCATCTACTCTAATATCCATCTCTTTACTGTTATGGTGAAGCTGCCGGGTTGGATACTTGCTTTCTCATTAGCTAAATGGCTTAGCATGGAACACCGCGAGCGAGTCCGTATCAACTCTCCACCTCATAATGAGGTTTATTTTTATTTTTGAGCTAGGATTAAAGCTCATATTCAGCGGGAGTCCACTTACTCGGGATTCGAACCCAGTTTTTCACTGTTGCAAGCCCAGCGCTCGATCACTGGGCTATCCCACTATCCCTTGGAGTGTTGGGGAGACATTGCTCATATCATAAATCAAGGAATATAACATGTGTAGTGATATCAGGGTATATATAGTCACACACTCACCTGCTCACACAGTGGCCAGCAGTTGCTACCCATCTGTTGTTAATCAGTGAGCCTCCGCAGTGATGAATGTTTCGGTATTTCAGTGAGACCTGCCATGGCCATTTCCCGGCCGTGTCAGCTGACTTTCCACCAATCACATATGGAGAGAACTGGGGGAGCGGTCGGCCGCAGGCGGCTGGGCCACATGATACTTTCATCACGCTGTCTCCTGTGCAGCTATTAGCCAGACTAAATTTACTGCGGAAGCCAGACTGAGACGGGTTTAGTATGAGGTATTTTTTACCGGCAGAAGGGTAACTGATAGCGGAGCCGGTCCCTGTACTGTTACCTTGACCGAGGTAACTGCAGACAACATCACTGAGAGAGGAATCCCAGACGGAGGCGCACACCTCGTAAAACTCTCCGTCCAAATGGGAGAGTGTGAGGCAGTTGTCCTGGCCACACTGCTCCACTGCTGCACAACCCCACTCATCCGAACCATCCGGGCAGTCATATGATAGATCACACACAATGGAGTCTCCGCCCTCCACGCAGGTAAAGTCAGCACAGCGATGCTGAGAGGCAGCACAGGTGGGACAGTTCATCTCATCCGCTCCATCAGAGCAGTCATCATAACCGTCACAGAACCACTCCTGAGGGATGCATGTTCTGTCGGGACACTGTCTACGGCCAGGGTCAGCGCAGCGACAGAAACCTTCAACAGAGACAGCGGTGTCATCTCTCTGCAGATGAGTTAACAAAAACATAGATACTGGAGCTTTTCTCTCTTCAGTATAAATGCAGTTGGAGATGGAAGATAAATTCAAACTAATGACTAGAATAACCTTACTGCTAGTAAGATGGAACAATCCCCAGTGCGCCGAGGGCAGATAATATCTGTGTAAAGGACTAGTCTGTAGGCTTGCTTACATTGACGGTCTTAAGATAGGTCAGTTTCTGACACAAGCTTGTGTATAGGTCACCACTGAAGCATTATCTAACCTAACCCAGGTTTTCTTGCTACTTGGGGATGAAATACTGGTCTTGGGCATTGGAGTAATCTCACCTGATTGTACCGTTATATCGTCCAATGAGATTATGGTGCTGGGACCACGGCCTCTAGTGGCCTCAAACACGATGTCATAATCAAACTGGTGAGCCTGAACACTATACTGTATAGAGTGCCAGTCTCGCCCCGATGATCCTTCCTGCTTCCATAACTCTATCAACTGCCCATTAGAATTTCTCCGTGTATATACCTGAAGTGATGACATTAATCATATGCATAATACCATACCAACAGGGTCTGGGCAAAAGTAATGGCTTATAAATACAACATGGAGCAGATACCTGAGCTCACAGAAACCTAAATTTGAAGGGTTTTATCATTTTATGATCAAGTCCCATCAGTGAAATTTAAAACAGATTCTTATCTAATCAGCTTTTCTGACTATTATGACTTTCAAATCGGTAGACAACATCTTTTAAGTATCCCTCGTTTTCGAAATCTCATGTAGCCAATGAATTCTCTTTCAGCGAAAGAAACAGACAGACCAGAGAGGTGACACTTACCCTGAGTGAACCCATTTCATTGTTTCTGCTTTCATCGTTCATATTGTAAGCGAATTGAAGACATCTTTCCTTGCCTCCAGTAAATGTGGCTGTTGACAGTTTGGCCTTTGAACCGGCAGGAGCACTTAATGGGAATGCCACAGCATAATGGCCTAAAAGGAACAGTTTCAGTGACATCAAAGCTCGGATGGTCGGACTTTCTGTGGTGGAGATCGTTCAACTTCTGCCAGGGGGTAAGGTGGCCATTCAACTTCTGCCAGGGGGTAGGATGGTCATTCAACTTCTGCCAGGAGGTAGGATGGCCTGGAGCATGGACTTGAAGAGGTGGTAATCAAGTTCACATTAATCCATCAAAGGCTGTGCGCTACCCTGGATAGGGAGTGTCCCCATCTGAGTGACACACCTTCCTAGATTAGGCGGATGATGGTGACATACCAAAGCTGTTAGCGTATGTGTAGTCATAGTAGGTGCCCTGTAAATCCGGAGTTGCTCCATAACCTCGAAACCATCCGTAGCCAGTGACTTGAGAACTAATTGTTAGATTATAATAAGAGAATTCTCCATCTTCGAATGAACAGCTTAGTTCAAATTCTGCAACCATGAAATTAAATTTGAGGCCAGGAAAGGTATACCTTACACTGCGGCCACAGGACATGGGGAGGGCGGTGTGAGTCAGTTAGCATGGAATTCTACCAATATGGTGCCTATTGCTTGAGATAATGTTTATACGAAAACCTCTCAACAAAAGTGAGGAAATGTTCAAAAACAACCTGAGCCCTTTGCCATCATTCAGGATCCAAATTATCTGAAAAAAACTTTGATCCAAAAGGAAAAACAATTTCATTACCAACCTGTCTCTCAAACTGAACGATTGTTGCTAAGCTCACATACGTAACAAAATATAGTGATAACTAAATATAGTAATTATAGTACACAATTAAATAGTATAATATCTCAGTAACCCAGTAAAATGAGCTGAGAATATTATAAATCTCTTCACCTTCGCATTTGGTTTCATCGGATCCATCCGGGCAGTCAAATCTTCCGTTGCATATCCTGTTTTGGGGAATGCATTCTCCAGTCACAGAGCAGTATAACTCCTCACCGCATTCTACATAAAAACAAAAAGGTGTGGGAAGAGGATGGGATGGTATGGTTATGCTCAGGAGCATGATGATTGCTCTCAATGGTACCAATGCTGCTGATTGTGCGATGGACTGAAATCACAATTATCATGCCCAACTTGAAATTTACTGCTGGCTTATGGGCCGTTGCATAATTATTTTGACGTTTCACATGCCATCACCATCACAAAAAACATGCATGCAAGCTCATTAATTGGAAAAGGGCGTTCTCAAATTCCCTCTCATCATAGGGTCTTTAATAAACTTACAGTCCAATCAATGAGATTTTAACTTTGGAGAGTAATCTAGGGATTTACCAAATATAATGATGGCCTCTGTACTGAGTAAAACTAAATCAATCAAAGCTAAAACAAAACGGCCCAGGATGTGCCAAGGCAAGAGCATTACTCATTTGTGTGTCAAAACCGGTGGGAGAAAAAAAATGTTTCATTAGAGCAGAGCTGTGAATGGCCTGATCAATAATATTATACCCAATCATCGGAAAAGAAAATTTAATCGCAATCGCTTGTCACCAAAATCGGACTGAAAATGCACATCCCCGAGTAGGGATTTTGGTGATAATTGGTTGTCATGGAAATTGAAATGAGATGCACATTTCAGTCAACTAATGAGATCCCTGCCTGGAATCCAAAGGCGACAATATGCAATGACAGAGAGGACACCGGGTACTCGCGGAGCCAAGCAGAACATCTCCGAGTGAACAGCCCCAAAGGACAGACACAGTCCGATCATTACATCATGCAAACTGATGTACCATGTAACTAGGACATAGGGAGCAGTCCTGTACCAAGACTGATCAAGACTTTAATTTCTTATTGATCATCTATAAGTTTTCAATTTTTGTCAGCACACTTTTTTATGTTCTTATTGCACTGACTCCATTCTATCATGAGTGTGAGCTTGGTAGGCAAATTCACTGCATATTCCAGAGAAAGCAAAGCTCTCAAGTCTACCCCAGTGCACGTGAAGTACAATTGATGTAAATCAAGCTTACCGATGAGTTTAGTAATGACACATTTGCCTTCAGAGATGCTGATGTCGTCTAAAGCCTTGTCTCCTAAAATGCTTTCGTCATTGAAGAAGCTGGTAAAAATAAATCTGTAACTGCCAGTGGGGATGTCAACCTGTACAAGAGACCATGCTCCTGTCTCATCAGCACCGCTGGGATTCTCTCGAGTCCAGAGAAGCTACAAGGTCATATCATAGAGTTTATTTCTCATAAAAAAAGCAAAGATAATCGCTGAGTGACTAGCAGTTCAGTGGCTCCTGCATTGGGAAACTTAAACCTGGTACCCAACGGTCATGTTCAACAGCCAATTGCCACCAGCCATCCGCCCCTTTCCCTCATAACCTCTGTAGAAAACCATGGGAAGGGACACGGCTTCTTAGATTTTTATCTGCTGCGAGGAATCGTCTAATGATTTATCTCACTTGCAGTATGAGTTATAATAGGTAGTAAGTAAAAGTGCTTCGAATTGTATGGTATAGAAGTCATCCCCAACATTAGCCACATTATTTATAGCATTTCAGGCTTTGTAAGGGAAGTAAAAGTACATGTACACAAAGCATGAGTCCAGCATACATTCGCATGAGTACACAAGGGATTGTCGTTTGGCTAGTTATTTGAGGTGAGATTCTAATCTCCATTTCATATTCATCACTGTAGCTGTGAGCATAAAACATAGAGAAATAGGTGAATATGGCATGCTATAGCAAAACAAACTAATGCTTATCAACTTCAGATAACCTAGAAACGGAGAAATTTGGTCTGAAATAGCAATTGAGAACTAATGGAGGGTATGCGGCTTCCAAATGGTCAGAAACATGTTTTAGAGAACTAGAGAAATCGTCGAATACTCACATTCGTTTCATCAAACTTATCATACGCCGAGACATACAGCGGACCCATTAAGGTCGGGTGTCCTCTCATACTGTAGTAGAAAGAGAGACAGGATGGCTTCCTGGAGACATACCAGGGGGAGATAATTCGAGCCTCCGCTCCATGTTTACAGTCACCGATACCCACACTACACGGCTCTGAGTAGAAATAGTGACCTACAAATCAACAGCCGAAAAGTTAGAAAGAAGTATCATGGATAAGTTAGCTCATGCTGTTCTGCTATCTAGAGTTGGTAGCGCAAGGCAGTATGCCAGATCGCGCTACCCGTCCCCCCTCAGTCACATGAACCACCACGTACTATCGCTGATGGATGGTACAACTAAAGCCATATTCAAACACAAAACCTAAACACAACGAATTACACCCTCAGTTTGCCGATAAGACAGATCTATTGATGATAAGAAAAAGTGCATCACTCTATTTTTCACATAATTTGATAACCGTTGGGTAGTCACGCTCATTGCACCGGACACAACTATGTCAATGCACGATAGACATTGCTACTATGACTAAGGTACTGACTTAGGTCTCATTATAGGATTATCCCATGACAATGACCTCATGAAGGGAGCTGGGTGATTTTCCAAGGAACAAAGTCATAGTTTAGACACCAAGACTATGTTTTGTCTAGTCTATGGAGTCCCACTGACTGTAATTTGATTGGCTATCAAACCACAAGGTTCAGATATTTTTCGTAAACCATGTCAGATATGAAAGAACTTGTTGTCCAACCATATCTCCATCATATTTCGTGAGCCGCATTAAAAACCACTAGATTGTCGATTTGATTGATTGATCAGTAGTTCGCTTTGTCCTAGCCAAACATAAGCTCGATTGATACATCGATGTCGGTGCGCTCTGAAGTCAGTTTGTCTCCATCGTAGATCATTCCCGAGGGTGGTCGGGCACCGCCAGTAACCTTACCATTCCCACAAGTCTGCTGAGTACGAACCACACTCACCGCTAGCATTTTTATATGTGTTGTCATTGTCAGGACCAGTAAGCTCCGTTCCTGTAGGCCCCGAGTGCCGTTTCCATTCATACAGTGAAGTTCTGGGGTTACTATTTAGTGTGTATCCGCAATGACCACTGTTCTCAAAATCACAGGCTATGGACTCGCCTGGACAGTTGAATTCATCATACCAGTCACCGCAGTCGTTATGTCCATCACACGCCACATCTGCCCGTCGTCTACATATGCTGTTACAGAGAATTTCTGTCTCATCGCCACAGGCTTCACTTTCTACTAGCTCTAACGAAGAAAAGCATGGAGAGTCCATGTGAGTACTCATTTTATATGGGTTGACGCCTGATAAAATCATTCGAATTCACAGAGTGTTATCAGTTGTCAACAGATACTTACTAAGTAGGGCATCAATGACTAACCACTGAAGCTGCCTCTATGAGGAATTTTATTGAATCGTGTTACGCCAGTGACTAAGTGATGGAAGCCAAAAGCACGGTTGAATGGTTTAACCGTACCATTTCACCAGCTATCTCTGGTGGTTCATTGAAAACCGTGAGTCAGAGGCAAAAGTTAAATGACACAGAAGGACCAGTCAGACTACACACGCCCAGTTTGTGAAAATGAGTATAACATATTTACACTCTCAATACGCATAGCTGGTCACACTGCATTTATACTGATTTACTTCCCTAACCACACAGTACAGCACGCATACAGTCCTGCTAACTTACATAGTACTGCACTACGGTTTCACACTGATAATAACTTGACTACTGCGGTACTGCGAACATACAGCGATGCTCACTTCCCTACATGTAGTGCAACACAATGAATTTACAGTAATACTGAAGTTCTGCATTACTTGTATTCCCTAGCTTACAAAGCAATGTACTGCACACTCACAGTATCATAAAATACACTACTACAGAACTTACAGGACATGGTACTGCACTATGAACTTACAGTATTATAAACTACACTACTACAGAACAAACAGGACATGGTACTGTCTATGAACTTACAGTATTATAAACTACACTACTACAGAACTTACTTACTCTACTGCACTGTGGAGTTACAGTAATTTTCACATATCTACTACTGTATCTTAAAACAAGTCTAACTTCACTACTATGGCACCTACCAACAGTACATTTAACTTACCGACTACTGTTACAGATGTGATGACCACATGTAAGGTATCCACGGCAGTCTGACCTGTCAGTATATCCACCACCTGCTTTATAGCAACCTGATCTGTGACTTCTTCATTGAATCTTATTATAAATATAACTATCACACTTCCAGCCTTGAGACTTATGACGTCCGTCCGATTATATAAAGGGTTTGATTGCATATCGGCATCAATCTACAAAATCAGGTTTGTCAAGAAGGGTCTTACTCAACCACTAGTTGTGGTGTACTCTAATAACTAGAGTATGTATCTATAGGTACTGTATCACATACTATTACTACATAGCAATTGTTTGGTCTGCGCTGAAATTTGATATGAAAGGCTCGTGTGTCAAATCTCTGAAAAGTGCTATATGGCTGATGTAAATCCAGGCAGTGGCAGACCAATAATAGATAAAAATTTTCATCAGTTTTCCATTAAAATGAGCATAGATATATAGTGACAACTCAGAGTGGAAGATCCATCAAGTGATTCAAGCTGAACTTGGGGGAACTTTTTGGTATAAACTAAAAGTTTCAATACTGTAATGCTGTAATACTGTCATGCATACCTGTGTAGCCAATCACTGACGAATACTTACAATGCTTATAAATTGTTGGGATACATTTAGGAACTCTGGTGAAGAGCGGTCCAGCAGCTGATCAGACCAAGTCTGGTTCAATTTCACCTCACCCCTATAGGAGCTTGCATTCACCCCAGGGCCCAAAGCTAAAAGGACAATAGTTAATGTGACTGACTTGTACAGACCTCGCTTTTACTGTACTATTAGTGAATGAAAGGAAATATCAGCAGCAACTATACAACGAGTTAAACTGGAGCGATTGAGCATGGGCAAAGTGAGATTTTTGTTAGTGCGGCATGTAATTGTATGGTAGCGACAGACAACTAAAGGACCCACTAGACTGCCAACCGCTAAGATACCTGTGGTAGTAGTCAATTCAGTGGTACTAGCCATGGTACTATCTGTAGTACTACTAGCTGTAGTATTAGGAATACTGGCCGTGGTGGTAGTCAACTGTGAAGTGGTCAAATTGTAAATCGGAGTCGTAGCTGCCGCACTGGTAGAGCTAGCGGGGCTTGTTGTGTAAACCGTCACCGAAGGAGCTGCAACCAAGCAACCATAGCCAAATGACCTCCAGTATTATCCAATTAATTCTTGAGCCAGGAGACCAGATTCGTGTGATTAAGAGCGGAGCAAGGGAGATGGAGTTGCCGCTGCATTTCAATACCACACAGAAAACCCCACAATTGACAAAAACAATGATACTCCGAAATCAGAGCCATGGGCGGATAGACAGCAAAAAAATTTTCCGACTTACTAGGTATGGGCTCTGTAGGTTTGGTTCGTTTTTGTATAATATCCGTTCCTAAAAAGAAAATGGCACTGTTGGCGTCCCTTCCCGAATTAACAGTTGACGCAGTGAGGATTACACAAACTCATTCTGATAGCAAATGCAAATAAAATTCAGCACCGAAGGTGACTCACAACAGCTAACACTTCAGACAACTTATTATTCTAGCTTTGTTTTTATATTGACAAGTCTCTGAATTCATAGTTAACTAGCACCTACATCCCATTATCACCTTATAAGGACTACTAGCAAGGCTGAATGGAAGATTGCAAACAGACTTATGTAAGGTTTCTCTGTGGTACCAGACCCCAGCAGTAAGTGGGGGCTGGGATAGGCTCTAAGCGGAGGATCTAAGCAGGACATACCAGGAGGAGAGGAAAGCTTACCAAAGTACAGCCCTAGGATAATGGCCACTATTAGCACCACAAGTAGCAAACCGACTCCGATCGCGGCGCAGAGTCGCGTCCTTGATATTAGGCATCCTCCATCACTGTCATTGTCAGATACGGCATAGTTGTTATTGGAGCGGGGCATTCCCTCCTTAACGGGTATTGTGTATATATGCGGTGAGCTCGGTCCGTTGCTGTCACTGATTTGTGACTGTATATAAGCACGGTTTTCATGTCCATTTCTGTTTGGTCTCATGGAAGGAGGACTAAGATCATCATGCGATGTTCTGTCATAAGCTCGGTTCTCCACGCCGCGTCGATGGGCGTGGGGTGAAGCGTACTGGTGTGTCTCGTAAAAATTCAACTGATTATTCGACTGATCTGACTCTGAAAGCTCCAGGTCGACCGTATAAAACCCATCATGGCCATTGTTATATTGGCTTAAGGCCTACAATGAGACAAAAGTCATTCTGTTGAGTTCATGTACAGGACTCGAAATCTTTAACCATGCAGCAAAGGATGCGTTACACTGTCCAAACGGAACAGGAGGCCCGCCATCAGCAGCGGGAAGCATTGGTGATCTACCGGAATGCACACAAAGCGCGTGATTAGCCATGCTTAGTACTAATTGTTGAATGGATAGTCCTACTAGCAGTTCAATGACTAGGTTCACGAGGGATTATCATCCTGCCTATTATGTAGGAGAAAGGAATGCGAATGTTTGCCTAGCTTAAGATAAGGACCACTCTCTCTTCCTCGCCCAGGTTCATAATGCTGACCGAGTGGTTAAACCCCGAGCTGACGGGAACTCCTGACTGGGGAAACCTACTGATCAATTGCTATGTTTTATTGTCATTGAAATCAATTAGTAAAAATAAAAACGGCGCTCACCCGCGTTATAAACTGGGCTCCGATTTGCATGATCTTAAAGTTAATGGAGGTAGTCAGGGGTATAAATTATCAAGCCATCAGGCAGTGGCTAGATCAGCTGCCTCATCCGGCTCGCCAACGGAGACATGTAACTCTTTAAAGCTGCCTAACGTACCATAGGATAAGTAAGGCAGCTCATTATATTCACAGGTCATCATGAGTGAGAGCTGACCACAGAAGAACAGTGCCAGGTGACAAAGTGAATGGTGAATGCAGACAAATGAGCGGAGTGGGCACAGTATTGTGGGGAGATGACTTGGGGAAATGTAGAGCGAGATCTATAATACAAATGAAAAAGGGGATCAGCTGTTAGCGAGACAGTATATTGACTGATTTGAGTAGAGAGAAAGAAGCCAGGCTGGACCTCTCCTGAGTGCATATTTAAGAAGAGGTTTTAAAGCTGCGTAACTAACATCTTTAAAAAGAACCTATACTTAACCTATTGACGGAATAACCACAAATATGCATGTAAAACAGTCTAGTCCTTCATGTAGTTTCAGTGATCACTTGCATAAAGCATCCAGAAAGTGAAACTTGTGAAATAATTACTAAAACAATGATTTCAGTCAGCCTTAATCTTAATAATGAATCTGTGTGAGGTAGTGCGACTATCAACTAGTTGACCATGGTAAGACAGATTGCATGAATGAATGCCAAGGAAGGATACCTCCAGATACATGTAAATATGCTCTCCTTATCCTTCATCAGTCAGCTCTTTGCTGTATCCATAAACACACTCGAAAACACCAATACCCAGTGCGTAGAATACGGATGAAGTGCAAACCAAACAGTCAATCACCAGTTGTACTGTGGTGACCACACATTCAAAGTAACTTGTCTGTACTTTTGTGTTTTGAAGTACCTGGGTTACCTGTATATCTGATGCCACTGAAAACTACCCGTTAAAACTTGTCAATGATAGTTGACGATGACGAGGTGCTAGGTATTGTACTCACCTTGGCATCCTTACGTCCAAATGTGCTCATCCTACTTGTAAGCCACCATGACCCGTTTATGAGTAGTTGTCAGTAACTCTGCCTTAATCGCTATGCACTGTGTCTAGTGAAGCGAGGAGCTCAGGTTGCCGTGCAGTATGGGCAGGTGAGTAGCCAATGAAAAATTCCACCAACGTCTCGTATACAACTTTATCAATACAGATTGTTTGCTTTGTATAGAGGCAGTGGAGATTACAATGAGTCAAAGGAGGCTGTATAGAGAGGCGTCGCGATACTAATAACGCTGTATTGATGACTCATAGACGGAAGAAAGGACTGTGATTAATAGAGGATCATTAACTGGGTGACAGGTAGATGTGATGGGTATCACTGGCTACTGTTATGCGGTTCCCAACGAGATGTGAGCAGACAGTGATGATCATGTGTTAATTTCGGGTCAGGAGACCAAAACAGTTATTTGTATATCTGAGTGGCATGCATGGGATGATAACTGGGGAATAAAATGAGAGAAGGCTGTGGGAGAGGCTGAGTGATTTTATGAGATAAATTAGAGAAAACATGGTCGAGATTATTCGTGACAGAAAACATGGCTGATATGACTTGCCACATGGCTGAGATGACTTGTGAAAGGAACATGAATATTTTAATTTAGCTGAAGGGAGTTACTCCTGCTGCCATAGCAACACAATGCCTGTTCGATTCTCGGTGCGGCGTCGGGTAGCGTGTTCTTTAACTTCTCACCAACGGACAGTATTTTTACCATGGTCTGTACCTCATTATCCAGCAGTAACTGCCTGTCAGCAGCATCCGAGCACACAGCGCGGTATCTACCCTTGGCCAAGCTCTCATATAAACCACCCCGTCTCTGTCTGGATACGAGATCATGCAGGTTCTGAAATTGAAAATGATTCGGGGTGACCGACCTCAAACCGCCACCAGAAAACAACGGAATGAGTGATTGAGAGCATCCTCCAGAAAAAGTTTCTTTGTATCTCTTTTTTTATTGTTTTATTCTAATGAGTTTGAAATTATCTAATACAGCCTACAGCTATCACATTTTCTGGTGGATAAACATCATATTTACGTAATGCATAACATCAGTGTTTAGGCTGGAGTGCCATAACAATACCAGGGCTATATGTGAAGTGCGAGACAGGCACTATGGGTTAGGAGAATCATTAGAAGCCCCATGTAGCTATTAGTATCCATGCATTGGAATGAGGCCATGAGTTTTGTAATGTGTATCTTTGTGCAGTTTTTGGTGTCACTGATAGATTTTCTTCAGCAACCCTGGCTTGATAGTTGATGTATTACTCGGAGTTTAAGTCTTTCAGTGTTAGTAGAACCCCTAACTATATGTAAGTAATTCGGTTCATGGAAACGGTTACAAAAACATATAGTAGGGAATCCTAACTCCCTGGATGACTTAGTTAACACTTCCCTTCCCTTAAAGGTTAGACGAGAGAGCCTCTGTGAGACGTTCAGCCTCACAGTGAGAGACTGCATGACCAGAGCTTTTACGCAGGACCATGTCCTCCTCGTCCAGCCCCGACCCAAACATTCTAGACTTCTGCATTAAATACAGGGATTTAACCTTGGCCCACTACGTAAATTACCCATGCACACTTTTCCGCATAGAGCATAGGGGTCTAACCTTGACTTTCTGCGCTGAGTAGTGGGCAATCTCGTCAGTAAGGTTAGCTATTTTCTCTCTGAGGTTCGCCAATGCCGCCCCGCGTCCACTGATTTTCTTCTCCTGATTCTTTCTCTCTTCCAGTAACCCTTTCTTCTGCATGTCCATCTCCACGCATTGCTGTCAATTTAGAGTTAGATAAAGGACTAATTCAATGGAACTCTGAATTTAAATGACAGCATTGAGTATCACTGTCCTTTCTCGTTATCCTCGTATATAGACCATATATCCTACTATAAAAAAAACTATGCGTGTGGTTCGGTCTCAGTTAAAATTGAGATTAGAAATGTCTCCAAAGCAAAGCATCGCTGTAGGCTCCCCTAGGGCTGACTTTTGTAATCTTGATTGATGAGTCGGTGGCTAATAATTCGCCTTCTCAGCTATTGTCTTTCTTGGTGGCCATATCACCGGTTCGAAAATTGCCTCCCCTCAGCTGCCGGATTACCTGTTTGAATTTGTTGGTTTTATTGGTAGCCTCGTGCACCCTGCGACGGCATTTACTCTTAGTGAGAAGATTTGGATCTCTCTTCACATCAGCCTGATGAGCGGTCACGATATAACTGCGTCTACAATATCACTATCCGCTGCTAGCCAAATGAGAAACGGGGACCAGGTCCTAAAATATGGTAAAGTACTCAAATTTGATTCTGTGGAAAATAATACAAATCTCCAATTAAAAGACGAAACAAAATTTTTGAAATCATTTTGGAAGACGGAATTTTCACTAACTTCAGGGTAAATAATGCATTTGGCTGGATCTCATTCTGTTAGTCAATATCTAAATCAAGGATTGCATCTTTGGTCTTAGTGCGCCTATCTAAGTGAAGATTCATTGAGATATTACCTGGTAACGTAACACTGCATTGCTGAAGTAAAAATCATATTGACTATCCGTATACCTGGTGACCGTGTCCTCCATCTGTCTGATCAGTTTTTCCTGTTCTTTCATCAATGACTCATACCTCAGTGTCATCCTGTGTATTTCAGCAGTCATCATCTAGGAAGATAATTAGAAAACAAATCGCACCAACTCCAACTCTGACCAGTAGAAGTAATGCAGAAATACCACAACAGCATTTCCGTTAGAAAAAGAAAAATATGGAGGCGCCGGGTATCGATCCCGGTACCTCTCGCATGCTAAGCGAGCGCTCTACCATTTGAGCTACGCCCCCCCGGCGAGATTTGGCTTGCGCTATACGATCCAATCACAACGGTGACGAATGGAAAAGGAAACAAAGATAACCTTTTAGTGCAGATAAGATAGCTACTGCCAGAGACGTGAAACAAGTTGCTATGTTTTAGGCTATTACCCTAAGATCGGCGCATTCGTTCTTTTTGGGATCCACAGACTCTTTCATTTCAACACCAATCTGAATCTTCTTCTGCCATAGAGAAGTCTGCCTTCTGCAAATCCAAACCTATGTTTATATGTCATGTCTGATAGGACTTTTACTGGGAAGGGGAGTTAGTTGTGACATAGTTTTGGTAGGAATCATGTTGTGGCAACCTTTTGCCCAAACAAGCCAACAAGGATCATAGCGGGTTTACACTAGAGCGGCGCAGAAGAGATGAGCGGCCAACGACACAGAGAGCGGCGTCGCAGGGGCGTTTACACAAGTGGCGCCGCTGTCTTGTGCCGCTCAGATAGGAATCAGCTTCCACCAATCCATCGGCTCAGTGCCACTTTGAGCTGATGCCGCATGCACTATTTTTCTAAGTGGAACAGACGCAGTGACCAATCAGAGCGTGATATTATTCACTTCGGATAGATTTCCACTTCCGGTGTTTAGGTCAAGGACGAACTTGGTAGAGCGGGAAAATGTCCCTGCTATTGGCCCAAATGCATCAGCAACTAATGCATTGCGCTGAACTTACCTACCATGCAGTACTTCAGTAACCAAAATAAAATTAAAAATGATATAATGAGTGGCTTAAATGTACCGAACGAAATGTATTTAAGACTATGAAGTCTAACTCTACTAACACCTAATTCGAAATAATGTACAATCAAGGCCTTCAAAGGATATTTACTTTTCGATTTTTAAAGCAAAGGACGATCATAATGAGGGCATACACGTGCCCTCTGGATATAAAGTTACACTTACTCTGTCTGTATAATCATATTGAGTAGATTCTCCTTCTCGGAGTTTATATCTTGCAGTCGTTGCTGGGTGGCCAGAATTTCCACCTCTTTCTCCTTCAATTCCCTTATAAAGTCAGTCTCAGCGAGGTAACTCTCCATCTCCAATCTCTCCTTGTCTCCTATATACACAGAGAGTTAACGCAGTGAGGGACACCCAGCCAGGTGATCTGGATCTTCGACTCGTGGCAAGTGCCACTTCCCCTATTACTCCCACTTACGGAAGAACCAAGTCACAAACAAACCATTGAGGATATTAGGAGTAAGATTCTCATGTTAATGTCTACCTACGAGAGGAAAACTCCTGAGTAACTGCAAAACTGCATCGCTTCAGTGACATATGTCGCTGATTGCTTGGAAAAAAACAGGAAACTAAAACAAATTGTAAGCTTCAGGCTGACTATGGATTTTGTTACTAGCAGAACACCGAAACTATGATTGTGGCTCGCCTAATCTAGTCTTTACAATTTAATTTAACTATACAAGGTATAGTAGTTGTTGAGGAATCAAGCTGCTTTTATTTATTCAGCGAGAATAGTGGACAGGGACACTCACCTTTCTTATTAAATACAATGCCAGAGAGTTTCTCCATATCCAGTCTGAGGTGAGAGGTTTCCACGGCTAAATCCTTCCTCGCATGGTTTTCCTCAGCCAAAGCAGCTGTTGACAAGAGATCAAATCAGCAACTGCCCGCCTTTCACTGAACGTGTGTTCCACAAACTTGATCAGGTTTATCAATGACAGACTTTACACAGGCTGTATTTCCCCACCGACAAATGAAGTATACCCCGTCACCCATTACTTTCGGAGCTAGTTGTTGAGTGATCTTGTTTTGTAAGTATTCGTCAAAATCTTACGAGAAAGGTGTTTATCTCTCGTTAGCTGTAACGACTTGTAGTTCATTAGTCCCATCTGTTGCATATTTTTACATTTCCAGTGGATCACAAATGATGTTTATCAACTCATCTATCATACAAATTTGTTCATGAACACTGCTAAATTAACTGTCAAGTTGCGTTTCGTACGAGGCTTACGATGACTCGCACTTGCTTCAATCGCTGTAAAACAACTCCCAACTCCCATTGTGAAACCATCATGGCAACCCAAATCCCATAACCATACTCATTTTGAAGTCGTTCTCTCCTGCACAAGGTCTACATTATGAAGTGGAAGAACCATTGGTGATTTAGGTCCAAATCGGAAGTTAACAAATCCAATTAGTCAACTGATCTGGTTACTAGAGCTTGCTGAGCAGGTACATTTTATTTGTGAATAGCTACCAAATGATTTGATTGTGACGAGGCTCAGAATGCACACTATCGAGGGTGGCGCTGTCATTTGCCTGTCTACATTATTAGTACACATGGTGTCTTCCTCTATTAGGACTTCCCAACATCTATTGAGATTTACAGTAAACTTCCCAATCTTTACTAGGGCTGTGCAGTGACAGCTTAACACTTACTATCGAGTTTGCGCTTCCTGCCGCTGAGTATAACGATCTCGTTCTGGCGAAGTCTAGTGCCTTTGGCTATGTCATGTTTCTCCTTGGTCAGTGACAGGTAATTTCCCTGTTCCTCGGCCCAGAGTGTCTGATCATCCAGCATGGAGCGGCTCTCTTTACGAAGTGTCTTGGTTATACTGTTCAGCAGATTCTCCAAAGGACTCACTTCCAGTCCCTATAAAGTCATGAGAAAACTGTCTAGTCTATTTGCTAGATTGAAGTAAATAAAGTAAACTGAACTAAATTAAATCACATTGGAATTACCTATAGATTAGCTTAAATCAGATCAAGTTAAATTAGATCACCAATCATTTATGTTGCTACTAGTGCTAGATACTGGGCTTGCCATCTCGTATCTGACCAAAACTATCAGGAATTGTGTTTCCTTGCACGAAAAGCACAAGCCTTGAGCGGGCTGTCCACTCTTTCCGCAATGACTCACCCAACCCAGCGGTTAGACCCCCTCTCTACATCAATGTACAAATTGTGCCAATTTACCTCCGTTGACTCAAGCAACGTGGCAAGTCTCTTGTTCGCCTCACAGATATATATCTGTCTTCTCTCGATCTCGATTAGGTTTCTGCCAAATCTCGTTTCATAGCTGTCCGCGATCGTGTTAAGCTCTGCGATTTTTTCTGGTAAGGTAAAGAGAATAAGTTCAAGGCTTAGTATGAGTAATAGGTGATAGAATAGAGAAAAAAGGTTAATTACCGACATAAATTTAAAGCTAGGGGTTTTCCTATCAAGGGCAATGAAATCTGACAACTACATGTACGTCTACGACTAGCATGATGCAGGGTTTTTCAATATGTGAGTGGCAAGTTGTGCTGACTATCGTATAGCTCACCACACTATGTATATCTCCATACAGAAACAGACATAGATACACAGAACTGCCCAACTACTAACCTCTAACTACAGGAAGCTGTTCCTGAAGCTTCTGACATTTTATTTCCCGGGACAGAAGGTCCTTCTCAATCACCGCCAGTTTATTCTCATCTTCTGCCATCTCCATTTCCTTAACAGAAATTTAACAATATGAAAAATCCGACTCAGTTGAAAGTTGCTCTGAAACAGAGAGATTGCGTGAAAAGGCTGCTACGAGTGGAGTTTGATTTGATTTTGAAAAAGCTCTCCCTTACACGGAGTTGTTACTGCTTCCTGAAAGTAATACAAACAAGGAATTTAGGGATTGGTTGGTCGGTCGATGATCGCCAGATCCCAACTCCTGGTTATGTCAGGTTCTAGCAGTGAGGGTGAGCCAGGAATCCAACACCCTTAAGTTCTCGTGGGTAAAACTTCCCTCCGTTTCATGATAAACCCTTACAGATACCTCCCATCATGACGTATAACAGATTCGATGTAGCCAACTCATAGTTTTAGTCAGATCATTAATAGCGATCACTGCATTGGACTCTAAAAACTGTCCATACAAATTAAACAAACAGAGCTTCAAGGAAGCCCTTCCACTGTGCATGGTCATGGTCACGAATGACAACCAATCTTTCTTATCACCTATACTTAAGTACAAATTGATGCCATGAACCAGAAAATTTAATGGTATTATATTACCATGTAGTAGTATTGACACTCAGAATTTCTATTAAAATTTCTCACAGTTTATATAAATCACAACCTGTCAACACTAAGATCATTCCCCACTAGATACATTCGGAGGTTGAACCCGGTGCATCACGGCACTATCCATTACTACAGATCTATCTGAATAGGTTCTGACAGGTTCACCACTAGAATCTGATTATAGTTGGTCCGAAGAGAGCAAGACAATAAAGAAGCTAGATGTTGACCAATTGTAACAATCTGAAACCCCGTAGAGTCACCAGAGATGGAGGGATGGAACGACAAGTCTGACTTCAAACTAAGAGAATGCTGTCATCTCCGGATCGCAGGCATTGGACCACGGACGTCGGATTCAAAATTTGTTGCTCCATACTTCATCCCTGAGTGGAGACCAAAAATAAAAATAAACAATACTAATATATAAAAGCAGGTCCAACTACCCCTCACTTACCATCTGTATGCTGCGGGCAATGCAGTCATCTGTTTGCCTCTTAGTAGTTTGGGCAGACTTGACATGATTGGATTGGGTACGCAGCACGTCCACCAACTGAACCCGTAACTCATTTCTCTGCAGAATCGCCTCTTCATACTCTTTAGTGTGCTGTCTTAGTTTCAGCTCAACTTCCTTCTTGGTCTAAAAATGAAAAAATGGCGAATGGCAGACCCTCAACAATGATGACCTATCGTCACCTATTAATGGTACAAATGAAGATGGTTTCCGAGAGAAAAGGAACTAGGGCTGCAATCGAAGACAAGTCAGGAAAGTAGCCCCAGTTTGGTGCTCGGTTTAGATCCTGCCAGATGTTAGCATCCCCTCCAACATTGTCATTATAACTGGGTCGAACTCCAGTATTTGTGGCAGTTCTCTAGATTGATTGATGCACAAAAAGCGATAATGCTTAGCCCAAATGCATTGGCTGTGTCTTAAAGTGCGGCCTCAATATGTCAGCATGA